>Ga0208863_1000145_pt1 | contig 87019 bp, 77 predicted proteins | sample RifOxyD3_FD_184040 | JGI IMG/M metagenome (GOLD analysis project Ga0208863, IMG submission 184040) | Soil microbial communities from Rifle, Colorado - Rifle Oxygen_injection D3 (SPAdes) | ecosystem: Environmental > Terrestrial > Deep subsurface > Rock core/Sediment | place: Rifle, Colorado... | reverse complement strand
AGGGAGTTTTTGTTTTTTGTCGTCCTTGTCCGGTGGCTTGAGAAGTTCCGACGGTCTGTGTCTTGGCATGCCGACGGCATTATCCTGCCTGTCAGGGGATAAAATTGGCTTTTTCAGGGCCGACTATGCTTAATTCACACGGAGAATCACACTGTGGGCAAAGCTAAGCTTGTTAAATTTGAAGAACTTAATTCTGACACTCAAGCTGTGTACGATGTTCTGAACGGAGAAAGTGATTTGCCATGCATTTTGATAGGAACAAATTTTTTAGATCAAATTCTTGCATCATTGGTGGAGCAAACATTCATTAAATCTTCCGTTGCGCAAAAAATGTTAAACCCAAATGGTGGTTGCATAGGTACATTTTCTGCACGCACTGATCTTGCGTATTGTCTTGAGCTGATAAACAAAAAGCAATATCATGACCTTGTTGCGATTGGCGAAATACGTAACAAATTTGCACACAGTCATTTGGCGCTATCATTTATGGATCAAGAAATAATGGAAAAATGCAATCAACTTGTTGCATGGCAAATTTTTACATTGGGGAATGCTGACGAACCGCAACCTGAAAACATTACAAATAAAATGCTAGGCATGGAGGCCAAAAATCAGTTCAAATTATCGGTTGTGTTTTTAGGAAATCAGTTAAGCCTCAATTTCTTGGAAATCCGAAGAAAAAAAGGGACAAAGAGCGTATAACCATGCAATCAAGCGAAAAACTATGCCTGCGGCCCTAGTTTTTCGCTTATTTTGGTCTTTGAGCCTGTAGAAAAACCCAACTCATTGTAATTTCGACTTTATTTATGTGTAAAAGCACTGTACAATGACTGCAATATCCCGTAACAAAACCGCTTAACTACAGCACAAGGATATTGCATCATGGCCCGTTACAAACCCTACTCTTACGCCCAGGGCAAGTTCATCCCCGTCCACTTTGCCAAGCAAATCCTGCCCGGCACCTTCGAGTACTCCCTGAATCACCTCATCGACCACGAGCTTGACCTGTCCCTGTTCGACGCTCGCTTCGGCAACGACGAGACCGGCGCCACGGCCTATGATCCCCGGATTCTTTTGAAGATCGTACTCTACGCCTATTCGCGGGGCATTGTCTCCAGCCGGAAGATCGAGCAGGCCTGTCGGGAAAACGTGATTTTCATGGCTCTGTCCGCCGACACCCGGCCCCATTTCACCACCATTGCCGATTTCATCTCCTCCATGGACAGGGGAATCATCCACCTGTTTCGGGATGTGCTGCTGGTTTGCGACGACCTGGGCCTGATCGGCAAGGAGATGTTCGCCATCGACGGCTGCAAGATGCCTTCGAATGCCAGTAAGGAATGGAGCGGCACCAGGGCGGATTTTGAGAAAAAGGCGACCAAGTTGGAGAAGGCCATAGCGCATATCATCACCACCCACCGGGAACACGACCGCAAGCAGACGGACAAGGATATCGTTGCCAAGGAAGAGCAGTATGTGGAAACCCTGCGGAAGCGGGCCAGGAAGATCAGGGAGTGGCTGAAAGACAATAACGACAAACCGGGCAAAACCGGCAAACCGAAGAAGAGCAACATCACGGACAACGAGTCGGCCAAGATGAAGACCTCCCATGGCGTGATCCAGGGCTACGATGGGGTAACCACCGTGGACGGCAAGCACCAGATCATCGTGCATGCCGAGGCGTTCGGCGAGGCCCAGGAGCATGATCTCCTGAAGCCGATGGTGGATGGAACCAGGAAGAACTTTCAGGCCATCGGCAGGAATGAGAATGTTTTCACGGAGGCCAAGCTCTCGGCGGACAGCGGCTTTCACACGGAAGAGAACATGAAGATGCTGTCTGAAGAGGAGGTAGACGCCTATGTGGCGGACAACCTTTTCCGGAAGCGCGATCCCCGTTTTGTGGGTGCCGACCGGTACAGGGAGCGGCACCGGCAGGAACGGGCAAAACTGACGGGAGGAAGAAGCGGCCTGTTTTCAACGGCCGACTTTGTTTTCCCCGAGGATCTGAGCCACTGTCTCTGCCCGGCAGGTAAACGCCTGTACCGCAGCGGCAACAATGTCGTGGTGAGAAATTTTCTGGCGACCAAATTCAAGGGGTCGAAGTCTGCCTGTGTTCCCTGCAAGCTTCGCTCGCAATGCCTGCGGCATCCCGAGCGGACGGAAATCCGGCAGGTGGCCTACTTCCATGGCCGGTCCGCCAAGGGAAAAGAGACCTTCACGGAAAAGATGAAGCGAAAAATCGACTCCACCACAGGTCGAGCCCTGTACAGCATGCGGGTAGCCATCGCGGAACCGCCCTTTGCCAATATCTGCCACATCATGGGCCTGGATCGTTTCACCTTGCGGGGCAAGAAGAAGGTGAACATTCAGTGGAACCTGTTCTGTATCGTCCACAACCTGAAAAAAGTGGCGAGATACGGGCCAAGTTTTGCGTGATCAGATCAGCAGAAAAAAGCTGAAACTGTTTGACAATAAAGCGGGTTCTGGCAAAGTAATGGAGCCAGGCGACAGGAGCAGGCAAGAAAGAAGCGGGAAACAGAACAGATAAACTGGGAAACTAAATCGGGAGCGGCGGAAAAATCAAACCGCCCTCATCCGGTGAACCCTTCCAAAACGGGTTTTTCTACAGGCTCTTTAGGCGGATAAGGCTATCTACGTCGGAAAATTCAGGTAATCGCGGGTTTGTGTTACCTTGGGGCCACTGGCTTGCGGCAATTTTCTTCAAGAAAAAACTGACAGGATCAAGGCAACCGCAAATCAACAACTCACATAGAGCATGTACTCTTCGCCGCCGATAATATAGCTGTTCCTGGGCAGAAAGGAATTATCGAGAATATGCGAGTGGACCGGGTTGTAATAAATTATGGCAATCTCTCTTGGCTTACTGCGCAGCGATTGCTGAATATTTTTCACCACCGCTTCAAGAACAACATCGTCAAAAGGATTGAACAGAAAAAACACATTCTGGTCGTCTTCGATCTCGTAATGGGTAACATCCCCCTCGATCACCGAGATGTTCAGGCTAGCGCCGGTTGCCTGCTCGACAATCCTCACATTATTTCTCGCTATCTCGCATAGCTCCGGCGAAAACTCAATCCCCACCGCCTTTTTTATCCCCCGCAAGGCCGCAAGCAGCAAAACCCGCCCTTTGCCGCAACCGAAATCCACCAGAACACTTTCCGGCGGCAGGGGGATGGCGGCCAGGAGCCGATTAAACGACAGGGCCATGGTCGGTTGATAAAAAGAACCATGCTCCTTGTTCTCCCCGGTAACGGTGAGGTCTTCCAGGCTGATTCTATTATGGGTGTCGGTCTTGTATTTAAAGTCAAAATGAAAATCAAACATCCTGTTTGCAATTATGCTGATGGTACGAGTGATTCCTTTTTCCTGCAAATTCGCCCACATTGCCAACAGAGTCATTGATTCTCCTTACATATTAATGTCCGTCCGGATCTGGGGTTATCGCCGCCCAGATCTTACCAGTCCGGAAATCCGCGCGCCAATCTCGCGCAGCCGGTCCAGAACCGCCCCCTCGTCCATGGTAAGCAGCTTCCGGTCCCGCATCACCATCCGACCGTTGATCACCGAATGCACCACATCGCTCCCCCTGGCCGCATAGACCAGATGGGAAGGAATATTGTACATCGGGGTCAGGTGCGGCTTGTTCATGTCCAGCACGATGAGATCGGCCTTTTTCCCCGGCTCCAGGCTGCCGATCCGACTCCCCGCCCCTAGCAGCCTGGCGCTGCCCAGGGTGGCCAGCCGCAGGGTGGTCTCGGCGCTCATCACCGTGGGGTCGAGGCGATGCACCTTGTGCAGTTTGGCCGCAGAATCCATCTCGCCGAACATGTCCACATCATTGTTGCTGGCCGCGCCGTCGGTTCCCAGCCCCACCGTGACCCCGGCCGCCAGCAGCTCCACCACCGGGGCCACGCCCGAGGCAAGCTTCATGTTGCTTTCCGGGCAATGGGCCACCTTAACGCCCCGCTGGGCGAGCAGGTCGATCTCCGGCTCAGTCAGCACCACGCAATGGTCAGCCACCACCTGGCTGTCGAGAACCCCCAGGGAATCAAGATGCATGACCGGGGTATGCCCGTATCTGGCCCGGCAATCTTCCACCTCCTCCCTGGTTTCGGAGAGGTGAATCACATAGGCGACCCCGTGCTTTTCCGCCACGTCCTTGAGCCGTTTGAGCAGTTCAGGAGAACAGGTGTACACGGCATGGGGATCAACAGTGATGGAGATCAGCGGATGGTTACGGTATTCGGCCAGCAGCTCCTCCAGATAGACAAGACCGTTTTCCGGCGCGCCGTAGTTGGGCGAAGGGAAATCGTACAGCACCTCGCCCAGCCAGCCTCGCATCCCGGAATCCGCCGTGGCCCGGGCTACTTCCTTGGCAAAGAGATACATGTCGCAGAAACTGGTGGTACCGGACTTGATCATCTCGGCCATGGAGAGCATGGAGGAGTGGTAGACCATCTCGGGGTTGAGATTACCCTCCACCGGGAAGATATACTCGGTCAGCCAGGTCATCAGGGGCAGATCATCGGCCAGCCCCCGAAAGCAGGCCATAGCCGCGTGGGTGTGGCTGTTGACCAATCCCGGCATCACCAGGCCATGAGGCTGGACTAGCTGCTCCACCCCAGGGTACCTGGCCGCCAGAGCTGCCCTCTCCCCTACCTCGACAATGGTGTCGCCGGCTATGACCACGGTGCCGTCTTCGATCACCGTGTTGTTGGGGTCCAGGGTCAGGATCTGGCCGCAGACCAGCAGGGTTGGCTTGGCGTTCATGAGGTTCCTCTTTTTATATCTTGGAGAAAACGGCAAGCAGCAATCGCGCCAAGCGATCTTCCGCTCTTTTGGTTTCTGCGATGATCTCTTCCAGGATGATAGGTTTCAGATTATCCGGATCGTTGACGTTTGCCACCACCGAGATCCCAAGCACCCGCATCCCGGCATGAATGGCGACAATCACCTCGGGCACGGTGGACATGCCCACAGCATCGGCGCCGCATTGCCTTAGATAGCGGGTTTCCGCCGGGGTTTCCAGGCTGGGGCCGGGGATAGCCGCGTAAACCCCGGAGACAACCCGCTCGATCCCTTCCCTGGCCGCACAGGCCAGGGCGGTATCGAGGAGATGCAGGTTGTAGGGGGTGGAAAGGTCTGGGAAACGAGGCCCCCAGGCCTCAATATTGGGGCCGCGCAAGGGATTATCCGGAATAAAATTAAGATGGTCGCGCAGCACCATCAGAGTACCTGGTGCGAAAGCCGGATTAAGGCCACCTGCCGAATTGCAAACAATAAGGGCCGCAGCCCCGAGCAGCGAGAGAACCCTGATCGGCATGCTCAACTCACGGGCGGAATTGCCTTCGTAATAATGAAATCTGCCCTGCATCACTGCCACCGGCTTGCCGCAAAGCCTGCCGCAGATCAGGTTGCCGGCATGGCTGGCCACGGTGGCCACAGGGAAATTGGGGATACTCGCATAGGGCAGGACAAGGGGCGCCTCAATTCTTTCCCCCAGGCCGCTCAGGCCGGTGCCGAGCACCAGGGCAATCTCCGGCGGCTCAGGCATACGTTCCCGCAAAAACAGAACCGCTTCATCAACCTTCTGTTTGAAAGTTTCCATTACCACCCATCCCCAAAAAAGCTACAAAGCGTGCCGCTCAACAAATTCCTGCACCGCTCCGACCTCGGCGGCCATCACCTCACAGCGCGTCTCTTTGCCGGCCAGCCCGGCAAGGCTTGTCGGCAACTCCGGCTCGTGGCCGATGGCGCGCCGTACCGCCTCGCCGAACTTGGCCGGATGGGCGGTGGCCAGACAGATCATCGGCACTCCCGGCTCCCTGGCCGTCAGGCCGGCCTTGACCCCCACCGCGGTATGCGGATCAAGGACATAGTCGTGCTGCTGATAAAAATCGCGGATGGTGTCTTTTGTTTCCTCTTCGTTGACGCTGCGCGAAGCAAAATCAGCCCGCACCCGTTCCTGGGCAAGCTCGTCGAACTGAAGGTTACCGACGGCGGCAAAACGCTCCATGTCCTGCCTGGTCCGGTTTGGATCCTCGCCGTTTAAGTAGTACAGATAGCGCTCAAAATTGCTGGCCAACTGAATATCCATGGAAGGACTTGAGGTTTGCCGCACCTGACCCAGGGAATAGTCGCCGTTTAAAACAAAACGGGTCAAGAGATTGTTTTCGTTGGTGGCCAGAATCAGGCGGCGGATCTGCGCGGGCAGCATGCGGCGGGCCACAAACCCTGCGAAGATGTCGCCGAAATTGCCGGTGGGCACTGAAAAATCCACTTTTGTCACGCCTTCCGAGCCGGTGAGCTTGAGGGCGGCATAAACATAGTAAACAACCTGAGCCACGATCCGGGCCCAGTTGATGGAGTTGATCGCCCCCAGCTGGTGCTTTTCCTTGAAGGAGAGATCGTTAAAAATGGTCTTGACGATGGCCTGGCCGTCGTCAAAGGTGCCGCGCACCGCCAGATTAAAGACGTTGGCGTCGGTGACCGTGGTCATCTGTAATTCCTGAATCGGGCTTACCCGCTTGTAGGGGTGGAGGATGAAGATGTTGATCCGCTCCTTGCCCCGTACTCCGTAAATCGCAGCGCTTCCGGTATCGCCGGAGGTGGCGCCGAGGATGTTCATCCGGCCGCCGGATTTTTTGAGCAGGTACTCGAAAACATTGCCCAGAAACTGGAGGGCCACATCCTTGAAAGCCAGGGTCGGGCCGTGAAACAGCTCCAGGATGTGGGCATCGCCCTGCTTGACCAACGGGACGATCTCCCGATGGTTGAAGGTGCTGTACGATTTTGCCACCAGCTCGCGCAGGTCGTCCGTCGGGATATCGTCGATAAAGCGGCTGAGTACGGCAAAAGCCAGCTCCGGATAACTTAAGCCCCGCCATTGGGCCACGGTGTCGGCGGAGATCTCGGGAATAGCCACGGGCAGCAGCAGGCCGCCGTCGTCGGCCAACCCCATCATCACGGCCTGCGTAAAGGAGATTGGGGCGATGCCGCCCCTGGTGCTGATGTATTGCATCACATGTTACCCCTAGTCGCTCTTTTTATCTTTTACTCTACATTTTTAACTTTTAATTTTTCACTGTACTCAAGCAAACTTGCGCTTACCATCTCCGCCGGAATGGGCAAGCCCATCAGCGCAAGAATGGTAGGCGCGATATTGGTCAGGGTGCCGCCATCCTTCAGGCCAAGGTCCGGCCGGGCGCCGACCATGAGCAGGGGGACCGGATTGGTGGAATGCGCGGTCACCGGGCCGCCGGTTTCCTTGTCGATCATGACCTCGGCATTGCCGTGGTCTGCGGTGATCAGCACCACCCCGCCGAGTTCGGTAAAACGTTCGACCAGCTGACCGATGCAGCGGTCCACGGTCTCCACCGCGGTGATGGCTGCGGCCATGATTCCGCTATGCCCCACCATGTCGCAGTTGGCAAAATTGAGCACCACCAGGCTGTAGGGATTATCGACAAGCCGACGAAGCAGCTCCTCGGTAACCGCCTCCGCGCTCATCTCCGGCTTGAGATCGTAGGTGGCCACTTCGCGGGGAGACGGAAGCAAGGCCCTATCTTCCAGAGGGTATGGGGCTTCGCGGCCGCCATTGAAAAAATAGGTGACGTGGGCGTATTTTTCCGTCTCGGCGATGCGCAGTTGCCTTAAGCCGTAACTGCTTACCTCTTCCCCCAGGATATGGGTGAGAGCGACCGGCGGAAAGGCCACGGGTAAAGCAAAGTCCTTCTCATACTCCGTGAAGGTAAGATAATCGGCCAGCTGAGGACGGCGCTGCACGGGAAAAACGGCAAATTCCCGGTCGATAAAGGCATGGGTCATCTGCCTGGCCCGGTCGGCCCGGAAATTAAAGAAGATAACCGAATCCCCATCGTTGATGGTGGCCAGCGGTTGGCCGTTATGCACGATCACTGTGGGCTTGATGAACTCATCGTTTTCGCCGCGTCCATAGGCTGCGGCCACTGCCTCGCCTGCGCTGCCGGCCGCATGCCGACCCCGGCCATCCACCATGGCCTGCCAGGCCAGGGAAACCCGATCCCAGCGGTTGTCGCGGTCCATGGCATAATAGCGGCCGCAAACCGAAGCGACTTGGCCCACGCCGATCCTGGCGATGGCCTCGGCAAGCTCGGCCAGGTATCCGGCCCCGCTCCGGGGCGGAGTGTCGCGGCCATCCATGAAGGCGTGGATATAAACCTCCTTGGTCAGCTCTGTTTTTTTAGCCATTTCCAGTAAGGCGATGAGATGGCGGAGATGGCTATGTACCCCGCCATCGGAAACGAGTCCGAGCAGATGCACCGCAGTTCCCTGCTCGGCGGCGCGACCAAATACCCCGGCCAGCTCTTCATTTTTGAAAAAATCCCCGGTTTCAATGGCCAGGTTGATCCGGGTAAAATCCTGGTAAACAATGCGCCCGGCGCCGATATTGAGATGCCCCACCTCGGAATTGCCCATCTGGCCGGCAGGCAAACCCACCGCGCCATTGTGGGCAACCAGGGTCGTGGCGGGCCCGGTGGACTGCCAGCGGTCCATGTTGGGCGTTTTGGCAAGATGGATGGCGTTGCCTTTCCACGGTTCCCCAATCCCCCATCCGTCGAGAATAGCCAGCAATACCGGCGTGATCTTCTTCATCGTTTCTCCAGCGCCGTAAAGCTTGTCTAGTCTGTTTCCGGGGCTATCTCCACCCTGGGGGCATCGTGCCACAACCCTTCAATGTCGTAAAAACTGCGGTCTTCATTGTAAAAGATATGCACGATTACATCGTTATAATCGAGCAGAACCCAATGCCCCTCGTTAAGGCCTTCGGTGTTGCCGTCCTTGACGTTTTTATGCCGCAGGGCCGCATCCACCGCCTGGGCCAGACCCTGGACATGCCGGGTGGAACGACCGCTCATGATGACGAAAAAATCGGCAATGGAAGAGAGGCCCCGCACATCAAGAATAACCAGGTCCTCCGCTTTTTTATCCAGGGCTGCCAGGGCGGCAAAACGGGCCAGCTCCATACTTGACGCATCCTGAAAATCCTTATGGACCTTTTTCATTATGACTCCTTGTTGGGATAAAGCTGAGTTGAGCAGCTCGTCTGCTCAAACGAAACTAATACCCTCTGGGTGCAAAGCTGAGTTGAGCAGCTTGTCTGCGCAAACGAAACTCGATGAACTCGTAACAGCCGGAAAAGCTCACAGGCCCACCACGCTAAATCAATCACTTACATTAATACCCGTTGTAATCGTGGCTTTTTACGATTTCAACAAACTTATACCCTCTGGGGGTAAAACCCGCTGTAAGCAATGAATAAAATGGGAGCGCTATCATACTACAACAACGGGCAATCTGGCAATCGTAAGTTCCGCAAGTGATCACCGTTGGGGAAAATGCGCTGGAATTGAGAGGGCACTACTTGTGATATCCGGTCCCGGCCTTAATGGAAAAAGCCCGGTACAGCTGTTCCAGCACCAGCAGGCGCGCCATTTCGTGGGTAAAGGTCATCCGCGAGAGCGACAACACATAATCCGCCTTTTCGATCAGCTCCGGGGCAAGCCCGGTGGGACCGCCGATCAAAAAGACTATCTCCCGGACGCCCTGATCCTCCCAGCGGCAGAGCAGCTCAGCCAGATCTTCCGAGCTGAGCTGCCGACCTGTCGGAGCAAGGGCGACCAGCTTGACTGCCCCGCCGGAGGGCGGCAGACCAAAAAGAAGTATCTGCCCTTCCTCGTATTGTTGCCGCGCCGTATCTTCCTTGGCCGCGTTCTTCTTTTCCTTCAATACCGGCAGTTCAAACTGGACGAAACGCCTCAGCCGCCCGGCGAAATCATCGATGCCGGCGGCAAGGTACTGCTCCTTGGTTTTACCCAGGAGCGGCAAGATGATCTTCATCGCCTTTTCCCATATTTGCCTGTATCCTGCTGTTTGAGAAGCTCCGCCAGCCGGGAGCGGAATTCCTCATAGCCCATCTCCCCCTTAATACCGGGGCAGGATTGCCTTATGGTCTCGAAATTGTTCTGGTCGGTGAGCATGCTCGGATGCAAGGGCCACTGGCTGCAACGCCAGGGCTTGCCGGAATGCACCGTGCAGCCTTCGTTAAAAAAGATGCAATGGCCGTCCACGATCTTCATCTGCACCACCTTGCCGGTAAGGCGCAGATATCTCTCCTGCACCTCGGCCAGGGGTAAATGCAGATAAGCGACCAGCCGGGCAAGATCCTCCGAGTCCAGAGAGACCGTGGTTTCGCCCTGGCAGCAATGGCCGCACTGCCGACACTGAAATATTTCCTGTTCCTCAACCATACCAATCACCTGTTATTGACTTATTTTCACAGCACCATACTTCATCCCTTTCCCGGTTGCCCTTCGCGAAAGACATACCCCAGGGTCCGGTAGATCAGCTTGGCCACGGTAAAGGCGGCATGTTCCGCGCCGGGCCGCGGAGCCAATTCGACAAAATCCATCCCCACCAGGCGATGCTTTGCGGCAAGCGCCCGCAAGAGGTCGATGGTCTCCCGCCAGGTCAGGCCGTCCGGCTCAGGGGTGCCGGTGGCCGGGATGATCGCCGGGTCAAGCCCGTCCACATCGCAAGTGAGGTAAACAGGCCCCTTGATCCCAGCGCAGACCTGGGCGATCCAGTCCGCTTCCGCCCGGATCCGGTGCAGGAAAAATGGCCGTAGCCCCCTGGCCTTGACGAGCTCGTATTCCTCTCTCGAAAAAGAGCGGATACCGATCTGGGTAAAGGGAATGCCCAGATCATCAAGCCGCCGCATCACGCAGGCGTGGCTGTTTTCGTTGCCTTCATACTCCTGGCGCAGGTCAAGGTGAGCGTCGATCTGCACCACATGCAAGTCCGGGTATTTTGCCAGACAGGCCTTAACCGCAGGCACGGTCACGGTATGCTCGCCTCCCAGCAGCACCGGGAACATCCCCCCAGCCAGCTCCGCGGCCACGGCAGCCTGGATTTGCCGGCAGGCCTCGGCGGCGGTTATGGCCGTAAAATCCGGGCAAGGTCGGGTGGCGATGCCGAGCCGGACGGTCTCGGACAACAACTCGTCATCAAATACCTCCAGAGCCGGGGAGGCATCGATGATCGCCTGCGGCCCCAACTCGGTGCCGCCAAGCCAGCTCACCGAACTGGCCAGCGGCGCCGAGAGAATGGCAATGCGTTTTTCCAGGCCGAGATCGGCTTCTTCCCCGAGAAATTGTGAGATGTGTGTCATATCTTTCCTTAAAACCCACAGACAAGCATTATAATACAACCATATAATCAGGCCGAACCCACCACATCCCCAAACAAGGCGATGTCGATACCGTGCCGCTGTGCCGCCTTCTGCCATTTCAGCCTGTCCGGGGTATGGAAGATGATCTCGTCATCCGCCGGCAGGGTGAGCCAGCCGTCCACGGTGAGCTCTGCTTCCAGTTGCCCTGCCCCCCAACCGGAATAGCCCAGGGCCACCAGCAGATTTTCCGGACCATGCCCGGCGGCGAGATCATAAAGCAACTGCGGATCGCTCGTCAAATGAACGCTTTTGCTCACCTCAAAAAAATTCTCTGCTCTGTATTCGGAGCTGTAGAGAAAAAAAGCGTTTGCCGCTTCCACCGGCCCTCCCATGTACAATGGCGACAACTGGCGTGGCGGCACCGGGATCTTGACGCTTTTAAATACATCCTCCAGGCTGATCTCGGTCATGGGCTCATTCACCACCAGCCCCATGGCTCCCTCGTCATTGTGGGCGCAAAGATAGATAACCTTACCGGCGAAGCGGGGGTCCGGCATCTTGGGGGTGGCAATAAGGAAATAGCCTTGCAGGGTTTCGATCATCCGGGTTAGAGCCCCATGTTTATGTTCCGGGTCGTTGACGGTTATCGCTTTAAAATTGCCATGTTAGGATGGGCACAACTTGCACCCAGAGGGTATAAGTTTCATTTGAGCAGGCAAGCTGCTCAACTCAGCTTTAGCATTTGTCCATCCTGTCAGTCAAGAAATCCTGCACAGACAACAAATTTAGCCTCCACCCAGGAAAAGAGTTGGAGTTTCCCAACCGATCCGTGCTAGTATTTTATATCTCAGCTTTTGCAAAAGTAGCAAAGCCCCCAACAACCCATACCAGATAGAAACCGTGACCTATGACCACTGATATAAATTCCGAAATCAATCGGATTATTGCCTCCGAACACCACGATCCTTTTCAGGTTTTAGGCTTCCACTTTCTGAACCACGATGCCGCCTCTGCGGTGATCAGAACCTTTCAGCCCAACGCCAACGCATGCTGGCTTATAGCCAACGGGGAAAAAAAGGAGATGTACAAGACAAGACCGGAAGGCTTTTTCGAGATTGTTATTGCCGATTGCAGCAAGCCTTTCCCCTATGAGTACGAAGCATCCTTTTACGACGAAAACCGCCATGTCTTCAAAGATCCGTACCGTTTCCTGCCCCAGATGTCCGAGTATGACCGCTATCTCTTCAACAACGGTACGAACTACGAAATTTATAATTCCCTTGGCGCCCAGCTGGTCACGATTGACGGCATCAGCGGCACCATCTTCCGCGTCTGGGCGCCGAGCGCCAAGAGGGTCAGCATCCTGGGCAACTTCAATTACTGGGACGGCAGGGTCCATCAGATGCGGGTTTTGGGCCAGTCCGGCATCTGGGAGCTGTTTCTCCCGGACATCGGTCAGGGCGAGCCATACAAGTTCGAAATCAAAACCCAGCAAGACGCACTGCTCGAAAAGGCGGACCCCTTCCAGTTTTTTGCCGAGATCCGGCCCAAAACCGCCTCGATTGTCTGGGGGCTGAATGGCTATGCCTGGAATGACAATGCTTGGCTTAAGGCACGAAAAGAGCGAAAAAGCCATGAGCAGCCCATGTCCACCTACGAGGTCCACCTGGGCTCCTGGCGGCGCGACCCGGCAGATCCCCCGCGAATGCTCTCCTATCAGGAGCTTGCCGGCGCCCTGATCCCCTATGTCAAGGAAATGGGCTTCACCCACATCGAGCTGATGCCGATCATGGAGCATCCCCTTGATGAGTCCTGGGGATATCAGGTTACCGGCTATTACGCGGCGACCAGCCGCCACGGCTCGCCCCAGGATTTCATGTACTTCGTGGACCAGTGCCATCAGCACGGGATCGGGGTTATCCTCGACTGGGTGCCCTCCCATTTCCCCTCCGACGGCCACGGCTTAAGCCGCTTCGACGGCACCGCCCTCTACGAGCACGAAGACCCGAGGCAGGGTGCACACCCCGAGTGGGGCACCCTGATCTTCAATTACGGCCGCAAGGAGGTGCAGAACTTCCTCATTGCCAACGCCCTCTTCTGGATGGACAAGTTCCACCTCGACGGCCTGCGGGTCGATGCGGTGGCCTCCATGCTCTACCTCGACTATGCCCGCCACGAAGGGGACTGGCTACCGAACATTTACGGCGGCAAGGAAAACATCGAGGCCATTGAGTTCATCAAACACATGAACGCCATCATCTACAGCCGCTATCCCGACATCCAGATGATCGCCGAGGAATCGACCAGCTTCTACGGTGTCTCAAAGCCCCTGGACTGGGGCGGTCTGGGCTTTGGCTACAAATGGAACATGGGCTGGATGAATGACATCCTGGGCTATTTCAGCAAGGAGCCGCTCTTCCGCAAATACCATCACAACGCCCTCACCTTTTCCCTGCTCTACGCCTTCACCGAAAACTTTATCCTGCCCATGTCCCACGACGAAGTGGTACACGGCAAGCGCTCTCTGCTCTTCAAGATGCCCGGCGATATGTGGCAGAAATTCGCCAACCTGCGGTTGCTTTTCTTTTTTCTCTGGACCCATCCGGGCAAAAAACTCCTCTTCATGGGAGGTGAATTCGGCCAGATCTCCGAGTGGTACTGCAAGGTAAGCCTTGACTGGCATCTCACCGAACAAGACACCCTGCACAAGCAGCTGCAGAAATTCGTCCGGCAGTTGAACGCGGTCTACAAGGATAGCCGCCCCCTCTGGGAGATTGATTTCTCCTACGACGGCTTCCGGTGGCTGGATTTCAAGGATGTGGACAACAGCATCGTCGTATTCTGCCGCCAGGGCAAAGACCCCAAGGACCATGTGGTCTGCCTGCTAAACTTCACCCCCCAGGTCCTGCACGACTACAAACTCGGAGTGCCGGCCCCGGGCTGGTATCAGGAAATCCTCTCCAGCGATAGCGCCGAGTTCGGGGGGAGCAATGTGTTCAACCCGGACCGCAAGCAGACCATTGCCGAGCCTTTCGGCGAGGCACCCTGCCACATCCTGGTTTCGGTTCCGCCCCTTGGCGGCATCCTGGTAAAACCTGTGTAACTTGTTCAGCAGCACCACATCTGCTTTGTCATCGGCCTGCCTGTGTGCAATAGCACACTTCGCAAATCTCTTCCTAGCATCTGCGGCACTGCTGAACAGTTACATTCCGTGATTCTCGTTTTTTATCGGCAAATTGCAACCCGAGGGAAAAAAGGAAGGGAGAGATGACCGGTGACCGCAGACTGCCGACCGGCAGCGACAAGGTGAAAAAGGCTCTATGCTGGATGGGCGGGGAGCTGCTCAATAATCCGCGAAAAAAACGAGCCACGGTGATCCGGGAAGCGGAGATTCGCTTTGATCTGTCTCCGGCGGAATGTGAATTTCTCTCAAAAAACTTTGCTGAATCAGCCCCCTGACCTTTCTGCCGCCGCTTCGTTTATCCCCGAGCTGCAAACCATTTCTGGTAACTGCCTGCCAGTTCCGGCCAGGAAAAACGGCTGGTCAAGGTGCGGGCCTCCTGTAATCCCAGCCGTCTCGCCTCCATGGCCGCCCTCAGTTTCCGGGCAAAAGCAGCATCCTCGTAGCGGAAAGCCGGGGCAAAAAGCTCCCGATACGAGAGCCGATCCGGCACCAGGGGCTGACAGCCGCCGCGCACTGCTTCAATAACCGCCATCCCGTAAAACTCGTGCCGGGCGGTGGAAACGACGATATCCCCCTGGCAGAGCAACCTACAATACTCCTGCCGGTCCGACACGTAGCCAAAATGGACGATATGCCGGGCAAGCCTCTTAGCTGCCTGGGCAAAAATCGGCGGCTGACTCCTGAATGATTGCCCCAGCACGATCAAACGAAAGGGAACCCCTTGCTCTGCAAGGTCGTACAGGGTGTTGAAGAATAGTTCTGGATTCTTGTCGTACTCCCAGCGGTGGTTCCAGACCAGAACCGGGGCGAGTCCAGCCTGCCTCTCATCATGGCAGGGATCAATTTCGCTGAAATCCAGGCCTGGGTGGAGGATAATCGCCTTGGCGCGGATCGCCTCCTCATAACCTGGCAAAGACATGTCCGGCATCTTCGCCAGCAGTTCCCGACAGCCCGCCAGAAAAGAATCCAAGTTATATTGTGAGTTGAAGGCCAGCCCGTCCGAGGCCAAAGCCGTGGTGAGATTGGTCAGGCCGAAATGCACATCCCGTGCCTCAGACAGCTGCACCGGGTAGGCAAACTGGTTTTCGTGGAAATAGGTCAGAAAAGGGAGGTTGCGCAAGTTTGCCGGCAACAGGCCGCGCAGGGCGGCGACATCGACCAGGGAGGAGCAGAGAATCCGGTCGTAGCTCTTGGCCTTAAACTGCGGATCACTCTGCAAAACCCCGGCAAAATGCGGGGCCGCAAGGCGCATCCGCCATTTCCAGCTGTGGGCTGGCAGGGTCAACAGGTCAAAGGCATAGGGAAGCTGCCGGATCAGCCCGGCCAGAAACGCCTTATGCGAACCGCCGTAATAGGGTTCAAGAACAAGGATGTTCATGGCAGCCCCGCCCTGCTCAAACAGTCTTTAGATGCTGGTAGGCCTCATTCAGCTCCTTCATCTTCTCCTCGGCCACCCGCCGGAACTCCTCGCCCAGATGCGTTACCTTGTCTGGATGATACTGCATGCTCAGCTTCCGGTAGGCACTTTTGATCTCCTCTGCCGAGGCCCCCGGCGCCAAGCCGAGGATTTCATAATACTGGGTTTCGCTCCGTCCCTGGCCGGGAAAGGTGCGACCATGGCCGGCGCCGACATATTTGCTCCGAATGGCATGATGGTCATAGGCGGTAATCCCGAGAAAATCGGCAATGGTCTGCACCATGGCCAGCTCCTGGGCGGAGACCTGGGCATTGGTGTAGAGCACCTGATAGATGAGCTCCACCAGAATCAGCCGGGGCTCATAGGCAAACCGGCCCTTGAATTCGGCGAGCAGGGCATCGAGGGAGGCCTGGGAGGCAAGGGCCTCCTTGATCAAATCGCGCACCCAGTAGATCTGGCTCTGGTTGTAGCGAAGATGAACCCGAAAGAAATTTTCGATGGGGGCAAGCTCGGCCTTGGTGACGACCCCGTCCACCTGGGCAATGCGGATCAGGATATTGACCAGCAGAAAAACGAACTGGTTGTGGCTTTCCGTCTGCGATTGCTCGTAGCGGCTCGCCATTCGCCGGATATACTGGGAAAATCCCCATATCCCGACAAAGACCAGAAGGACCAGAAATACCCCGCTGAAAAAGAGAAAGCCCAGCACTTCAAAAAGGAGAGGGGCGCCGCCCAAGGCCAGAAGAAGCAAAATAACAACCAGTAAACACCCGCCACAGCCGGGCGGCTTATGCTGACGATAGACGATCATTCCCTTTCCGCCTCACCCTCGGCAAACAGTGCCTCGACAAACTCGTTTGGCTCAAAATCGCGCAGATCTTCCATCTGTTCCCCGATGCCGATGAAACGAAGGGGAATATTGAACTCGTGGCAGATATTGATCACAATACCCCCCTTGGCCGTGCCGTCAAGCTTGGTCAGGGCCAGACCGGTAACCTCCACGGCCTCATTGAACAGGCGGACCTGGGAAATGGCGTTCTGGCCGGTGGTGGCGTCAAGCACCAGCAGGATTTCATGGGGTGCGCCGGGGATCTTTTTATCCATGACCCGCTTGATTTTTTTCAGCTCTTCCATGAGGTTGACCTTGGTGTGCAAGCGGCCCGCCGTGTCCACCAGCACCACATCAAAATTTCGCGGCCGGGCATAATCCAGGGCATCATACACCACGGAGGAAGGGTCAGCACCTGCCTGCTGGGCCACAACCTCCACCCCGACCCGCTGGCCCCAGATCTGCAGCTGTTCGCTGGCCGCGGCCCGGAAAGTGTCGGCGGCCACCAGCAAAACCTTCTGCCCGGCCTGGGTGAACTTGTGGGCCAGTTTGCCGATAGTCGTGGTCTTGCCCACCCCATTGACCCCCAGCACCATGATGACAAAAGGGCCATGCAACGGCATGACCCGATCCGCCGGCTGGTCCGCCCTGCGCAGATAGCCGAGGATCATCTCTTTGAGAGCCTCTTTGAGGGCCAGGGCATCGCCCAGGGCATCGCGCTTGACCTGCTCCCGGGTTTTCTCAAGCAGCTCCTGTGTTGTAGCGGCGCCGATATCGGCCATGATCAGAATCTCTTCAAGCTCATCCAGAAGTTCGGCGTCAATCTTCCTTTTGCCGAGGAAAAGAGCGTCAAGCTGATGAACAAAGGTTTTCCTCGTGCGGGACAACCCTTTCTTGAGCCGCGAAAAAAACCTGGGTTCCTCGCTAGCCTGCTGCTGGATCTGGACCGCTGATGATTCAGTGCCCTGCCCCTGCCGATGCTCCTGCGCACCTCCAAGTTTCTTCTTAAACCAGCTCAGCATTCTTCCTTCTCCTTAAATGGGAATTTTCTTTATATTTTCCAATACTTCTACAATCCGGCCGATCACCCAGTTCGGGGTGGAGGCGCCGGCCGTAACCCCTACCCGCCCATAGCCCTGCAAAGCCTTAGGCTCAAGATCCGTTTCCGACTCCACCATAAACACCGGGCAACCAAGACTTTCGGCAATCTCACCAAGCCGTTTGGTGTTGGCGCTGGTTTTTCCACCCACCACCACCAGTGCGTTAACCTCCTGGCAGAGCTGACGAACCTCCTCCTGCCTTTTATGGGTGGAATCACAGATAGTGTTGAACACCTCGCCCCCGGGATATTTTTGCAGAATCGCTTCCTTGAGCCTCTCAAAAAGATACTCGTCCTGAGTGGTTTGGCTGACGATGATGTACGGCCCGTCAAGCCGCAAGATCGCTACATCCGTCTCGCTGTTCACCACCTGCCCGGTGTTGCCTGCATAACCCATGAGCCCTTCCACCTCGGCATGCTCCCGGTCGCCGATGATCACCGTTGAGTAACCTTCTTTTTTGTATCTGGCAATAATCGCCTGCACCTTAAGAACCCGCGGACAGGTGGCATCCTCCACCCGGGCGCCGGTGGCTTCCAGCTTCTTTTTCTCTTCCGGGGGAATGCCGTGAGCCCGGATGATTATGGCGCCGGTGGCCTGGGCCGGAATTTCCGTAAGAATCTTCACCCCCTGCTCCTCGAGCAGTTTCAGAACCTGCGGGTTGTGGATCAGAGGCCCAAAGGTGGCAATGGCGGTTTCGTCCTTCTTGACCATGCCGAGGGTAGTCTCGACTGCCCTCCGCACCCCCATGCAAAAACCTGCGTTCTTGGCAAGCACCACTTCCATAACGTCACCTTTTTTCAGGAGGAAGGCCCTCCAAATTTTTTTCATCCGCCTACCGCAACAAGCCAGACAATCTATACGGATTTTCCGGTATTTGCAAGAAAAGCAACTTAAGCGATCACAGGGCACCACATCTCGCGGCGATCGGCCCGGCTCACGTACAAAGAAAGGTACGCATCGCCAGCCCGCTTGCCGCAACCTGCGGCACCCTGTGACCGCTTTTAGCTGAGTTGAGCAGCTTGTCTGCTCAATACGAAACTTATACCCGAAGGGTGAATCCGTGGTTATTTGACCTTTGTGGGCTTACCCCGTAATTGGTTACAAAGCAACTCGTTTGCGGCATGGAAATATTTGCAGGAATCCCACCGCGCCTTTATACTGATCCTGCCCACACATCCACAGGAACCCCCATGACCCTGCGCCCGCTCACCCTTGATGACAGACTGTTCGTTAGCGAATATCTCCGGCGGTTCCCCCCGGAGATATCGGAACTGACCTTCACGAATCTCTTTGCCTGGCGACACACCCGCCCGGTCTGGATGGACGAGTTCAGCGAATCGCTCCTCTTTTTCGCCGAGACGAAAAAAGGCCTGGTTCTCCTGGGAAACCCGGTGGGTCCGGCACACCTTACCGATATTTTCAGGGAATACGGCAACAGAATTTCGGGAGTGGAACGCTTTCCCAAAGAGAAGCTTGCAGATCAGGACATCCCGGAGGGGGTGATTATCGTTGACCGCGACAACGCCGACTATGTCTATCGCAGGGAAGATCTGGCAACCCTGGCAGGGAGACATTTCACCAAAAAAAGGAACCACATCAACCAGTGCCTTGCCGCATACGATTGTCAGTATGAAATCATCACGAAAAGAAACATCCCTGAATGCCTGGCCATGCAGGATCGCTGGTGTGCCGCCCGAAGCTGCAAGGCCGAGCCGGGGTTGTGCGGAGAATATCAGGCAATAGAAGAAACCCTGAGCCGCTACGGGGAATTACCCCTGACCGGCTGCGCCATCCGGATTGAGGGGAACATCGAGGCCTTTACCGTGGGCGAAGCGCTCAATCCCTCAACCGCGGTCACCCATTTCGAGAAGGCCATGCCACAGTTTAATGGCCTGGCCCAGCTGATCAACCAGTGGTTTGCCCAAAACAATCTTGGCGATTTTGCCTATGTCAACCGGGAACAAGATCTTGGGATTCCCGGCCTGCGCAAGGCCAAAGAAACCTACGCTCCGGAACATATGGTCGAAAAGGTTCGGATCATCCTACTTGGGTCGGATTCGGACATAAAAAAAGCGTAACTGATCACAATGGTCACCCTGAAGTAAGCGATCACAGGGTGCCAGGCCTGTGCCTGAGGATATTTCGGCCGGTCATTTCTCCTTGGCCAGCAGCACGGCAAGCGCCTCTTTGATGTCCTGCACCAGATGAAAACGGACATCCTCTTTCACGTTATCCGGAATCTCCATCACATCCTTCTCATTAAGCGCCGGCAAAACAATCTCCTTGATCCCGGCCCGCACCGCAGCCAAAACCTTCTCTTTGATCCCGCCCACCGGCAGCACATCGCCGCGCAGGGTGATCTCCCCGGTCATGGCCATGTCCTTGCTCACCGTCCGCCCGGTAAGCAGCGAGGTCAGGGCGGTGACCATGGCCACCCCGGCCGAAGGCCCGTCCTTGGGGATGGCTCCCTCCGGCACATGAATGTGCAGGTCGATCCTGGCAAAGATCCCTTCATCCACCCCCAGTTCCTTGGCATGGGAGCGAATGTAGGTAAGGGCGGCGGTGGCCGACTCCTTCATCACTTCGCCCAACTTGCCGGTCATGGTGAGGCCGCCCTTTCCCTTCATTTTGGCAACCTCGATGAACAGGAGCTCCCCACCCACCGGGGTCCAGGCCAGGCCGGTGGCCAACCCCGGCCCCCAGCTCCTGGCCTTGGTTTCGGGGAAAAATTGAATGGGTCCGAGATAGGTGGCAAGATTGGCCGAATCGATCAGGGTGGTGCCGGTCTTGCCGGTGACGATTTCCTTGGCCACCCCACGGCAGATCGCGGCCAGCCTGCGCTCCAGATTTCTGACCCCGGCCTCTCGGGTATACGAGCGGATTACCGACCGCATTGCCTGATCATCAATTTTCAGATCATCATCGCTGATGGCGTGCGCCTCCAACTGCTTAGGGAGAAGGTGCCGCCTGGCGATATTGAGTTTTTCATCCTGAGTATAGCCGGACAGCTCGATAACCTCCATCCGATCACGCAACGGGCCGGGAATGTTGTCAAGGAGATTGGCCGTGGTGATGAACATCACCTTGGAGAGATCAAAAGGTATCTCCAGGTAGTGATCTGCAAAGGTGAAGTTCTGCTCCGGGTCAAGAACCTCCAGCAGAGCCGAGGAGGGGTCGCCCCGAAAATCCATGCCCAGCTTGTCGATCTCATCGAGCATGAAAAGCGGATTGTTGGCCCCAGCCTTGCGCAGGCTCTGAATGATACGCCCTGGAAGAGCGCCGATATAGGTGCGCCGATGACCGCGGATCTCAGCCTCGTCCCGCACGCCGCCCAGGGAGATGCGGATGAATTTCCGCCCCATGGACCGGGCGATGGATTGGCCGAGCGAGGTCTTGCCCACCCCGGGCGGTCCCACAAAACAGAGGATCGGCCCGTGCATGTCCTGCTTGAGCTTGCGCACCGCGAGAAACTCGATGATCCGTTTCTTGATCTCCGCCAGGCCGTAATGGTCTTCGTCCATCACTTTCTGGGCCTTGACGATATCCAGGGAGTCGGGGGTGGAAGTCAGCCAGGGCAGGTCGAGAAGCCAGTCAAGATAGGTCCGGGAAACCGTATATTCCGGCGAGGACGGCGAGATACGGGCCAGGCGGTCAAGCTCCTTTTCCGCTGTTTTTTGGGCCTCTGCGGGCAGCTCGATATGGGCGAACTTTTCCCGCAACTCCTTGAGATCGAGGTTTTCCTCCTCCTCACCAAGCTCCTTGCGGATCGCCTTGAGCTGTTGGCGCAGAAAGAATTCCCGCTGTTTTTGATCCGTATCCTCCTTGATGCTTTTCTGGATATCCTGGCTCATCTCCGCCGTTTCCAAACGTTTGTTGAGTTCGCGGGCGGTCCGGTGCATCAAGGCCTTGCCCTGCTCAATCTCAAGAATTTCCTGCTCCTGGGCCGGAGTTATATTGAGCTGAGAAATCACCAGATAGGAGATATAAAAAGGATCTGACAGGGCCTCGATGGTGCTGACGAGTTCAACCGGCAACGATAACATCTCCGCCAGCTTTTTAAACTGGGTTCGGATATTGAGGACCAGCGCCTCGTTTTCCTTGTCTTCTTCCACCGCCATGGGAATAACGGCAACTTTGGCCGCCAGGTATGGCTCTTCCTGGACAAATTCAACAAGCTCCAGTTTTTTAATGGCACTGATCAAAACCTGGTACCCGCCGCCCTCTTTTACCTTGACCAGTTTGTGGATGTAACCCAATACCCCTATCCGGTAGAGGTTTCGGGGTTCAACCCGCTCCTGTTTATCCTCGGCAGATTCCCGGTGACTGACAATGGCAACCAGACGGTCTTTCAGAATCGACTCGTCTATGAGCTTCTGGGAGGCGGAATGCAGAATATTCATCGGGAAACCCATGCCGGGGAAAAAAACAAAGCCATGCAAGGGCAGCACCGGCAGGATCTCCGGCACCGGCAAGTCCTTGGGATTTCCGCGCTGCTCAGCTTTTTGCTCCTTAATTTCCGCTTCTTTTTGCTTGTCGTCGTCGCTCATGATTTCAAACCCTGGTAGGGGCACGGCATGCCGTGCCCCTACGGAAAACTTTTGCTTACCGCCTATCTTACAATAATCGTGAATATCCCTGGATCGAGCCGTAACGGTAAGGTGATCTGCAGAAACCCGTTGCTGCTTTCCGAGACCGCCCTGGAAACATCAACCGCTTTGGGCAAGGAGATAGATCGCTCAAAATACCCGCGTTCAATCTCCAGTTGATGAATACACAACATCGTGCCCTGCGGCGCATAGCCCCGTTCTCCGGAAACAGTGACCCGCGATTCCTCGACCATTACGGCAAGTGAGTGCGGCTTGATGCCGGAGATATCCATGTGGACGATAATCGCCGATTCGGTCTCATAAATATCCGCAGCCGGGAACCAGTTCCCGGCATGAAACATAGAGCCCACGCCTCGCAAAACCATAATCCGTGCCAGTCCGCCGGGCACTCTGTCAGAAGGATGTTTCTTTCTAAACTGATTCATGGCCGTATTTCCCTTATCCACCCAATTTTGTTAAAATCGCAAAAAGCCGCAATTTTAACGGTTGTCACTGCGTAACCCTTTGATTTTGTGTCTCGGACCTGTGACCTTTTTCCCTTTTTACGAGACCATCAATTTTCGCGAAAAACTCCCGCAGCTAAACGTTTACAACAAAGCCGGCACAAGTTTATCATCCCGCCTAAAAAAGTATGGAACAGAGCCAGAGGGATGTCAAGGGGATGAGAAAAGCTGACAGCCATCCCTTACGCCCCCTCGGCATGGCGGCAGGCATGCGCCACCATAATCTTTTTAGCCAGGCCGGCGTTGATGGCCAGTCGTGTCCCCTTGCTTGCTACAATAAGAGGCCCGGAGGAATGATTGCTGACAATCTCAAGACATGTCCCCACGGTAAGCCCCATATCACTCAACCTGGTCTGAACCTCCCGGCCGCCCAAAATCGTGACAATCCGCACCCGTTCGCCGTTTGCGGCATACTGCAGGGAGAGGGCCGGTTCCCGCTGCGCCATGCAGGAGGCGCAAAGCCCGTAGATCTCCATCTTGTGCTGGAGAGGATGGAACTGGAACTGCCGGGCGATTTCGTGCTGGAGCCTTTCAAGATTATGATTGGCAAACTCCTGAATCTTGCCGCAGCGGGTACAGATAAAATGGTCATGGTGCATGCCGAGGTGGAGATGTTCGTAAACCGCCTCCTGGGTTTCAAACAGCTGTTTGTGGGCAAAACCGAACTGGCAGAACATCTCCATGGTTTCCTTGAGAAATTCCCGGTCCAGCAAGGCCGGCATTTTCTCCTTGATGATCACCTCCAACCCGGTCAAACTTAAGTGATCTTCCACGGAAAGAAAGATATCCAGCACCTGCAACCGCTCTTCGATGCGGGAGGCGTTGAAGGTTTGCAGCACTTCCTGAAACTGTTCCCGCTCCTGCTGGTGCTGGGTCTGGGGATCAAGTCCTTTCTGGGCAGGGTCTTGGTCTTCCCTGCTTTTTGCCGACCGAAAAAATCCAAACATTGTCACCTGCTCCTTTGTGCATTAATCAACCTGAATCCACGTCCCATTCAGCAACAGACAGTGGGGACGGAACCGAGCCTTGTAGGCCATGGCCGCAACCTCCTCTATCCAATAGCCAAGATAAAGATATTCACACTGTTCACGCCTGGCAAGCTCATTAAGATAGAGAATATTGAAGGTCCCCGGGCTTCTTTTCTCAAAGACCGGGTCAAAATAAAAATACACCGCGCTCAGGCTATGCTCCGCCAGATCGACAATAGACACCCCCACCAGCTCTCCGGAGAGACGGAAGGATATCTCCATGCTCTGGACCAGGGAGTTGAAGAAAAAGCCACGGTAATAATCAAGCGCGGTATTTGCCCGGCCGGGATACCGACTGTTCAGGAAGCGATCCAGCAATTGAAGCTTTTCCGGCGTCACGTCGAGGGGGCCAAGACTGATATCCAAATCCTGGTTCCGTTCCCAAACCCGCCGCATGTTCCGGGAGGGGCGAAAGGTTGCCAAGTCAAGCCGGATGGGCACACAGGCCTTACATTCCGGACAGTGCATGCCATAGATGGTATTGCCGTTGCGCCGGTAGCCCGCGGCGAGCAACTCGTCCAGTATGGTCGGAGGCAAAAAACCTAAGCCAGCCTGATGATAGACCGCCAGGCAGTTGAGGCCATACGGGCACTCTGCAGGAATATCCACAAAATATGAAGAGAGCCTGGCGATACACCCAGAGGGTATAAGTTTCGTATGAGTAGGCAAGCTGCTCAACTCAGCTATAAACCGACCGGAGTCCTTAGCATCAACGGTGGTCATTTCTCACCCTGAGAGATCCTATTACCTGTAGAGGAAATATTTTTGCCGGATCTCGGCAAACGCGTCAAGACCCGGCTGCCAAGCCAGCTCCAGCTCACAAAGATCCGCACCTGCCGCCAGTTGATGCCGGAGAGTACTGTCGCCCAGAATCAGATCAAGGGGCGTTCGCTCGAATTCGTACTCATAGGGCGGAGCCTTGAGGGCGAACTGTTCCGGGTAGCAGCGCAGGAAAGCCTGGAGCAGGGCGAGCGAGGTGCGATAAGGCAGAAACGCCCTCGGCTCCGTGACATGGAGCTGGAAGCCCTTGCAGGTTTGCCCGGCCCATTTGTTGGCCGTGGGCTCAAAGGCCAGGGGCCGCAAAAAGCAACCGGGCAAAGGCACCTGCATGCCGGTCAAAACCGTCTGCCAGTCCAGAAACGGGGCGCCGAACAGCTCAAAGGGCAAGGAGGTGCCCCTCCCTTCGGAGATGTTGGTCCCTTCAAAGATCACCTGCCCCGGATAGACCAAGGCCGTGGTCGGGTTCGGCATGTTGGGCGAGGGAAAAACCCAGGGCAGGCCGGTGTCGGCAAAAAGCATTTCCCGCCGCCAGCCTGGCATGGCCACCACCTCAAGATCCGCGCCAATGCCGTACTCAAGGTTTAGCAGCCGGGCCAGCTCGCCAAAAGTGAGGCCATGGCGCATGGGCAGCGGATACAAGCCGACAAAGGAACGGCAATCATCCTGCAACAGATTGCCTTCGACCGCCTCCCCGCCCACGGGGTTAGGGCGGTCCAGCACCACCACCTTCTTGCCGTGGCGGGCTGCCTCCTCCAGGCAGTAGGCCAGGGTGTAAAGAAAGGTATAAACCCTGGTCCCCACATCAACAATATCCACGAGCAGCACGTCAAAATACTCATACATGGCGGCGGGGGGCCTCCGCACCTCGCCGTAGAGGCTGAACACCGGCAGACCGCTGACCGGATCGATCATATGGGCCGACTCGATCATGTTATCCTGTTTTTCCGCAAAAAAACCGTGCTGAGGGGTGAACAGGCAGGTTAACTGACCAGGAAATGCGGCCATGATCAGATCCCGGCTGTGGCGGAGGTGGCGATCGGTGGAGGCCTGATTACAGAGCAGGGCCAGCCGCTTGCCGGCCAGATAGGCAGGAGGTGACGTTAAGAGGTTCTCAATTCCAAGGGTAACCATGGTTCTCCTAGTTTCAAGTGGATGGAATGTAATCGTTCACCATGAACAAAAAAACGTGACTAAACCTCTGGGTTGTAAACGTTCAGCAGTGCCGCAGATGCGCGAAAGAGGTCTGCGAAGTGTGCTGGTGCACATGAGCAGGCCGATGACAAAGCAGATGCGGTGCTGCTGAACGTTTACGATGGAATAACCGGCAACGGCAACGAACACCATTTTTTTCTTTGCACTTTGCCAAGGGCTGATTAGTTTAACCTTTGTTGGGTAAGTGAATATAATCGAACCTGTCTCCATCGTGCATCAAAAAGAAGACAGGCACACAACATGATCTATAAAGAGAAAGGATCCGGGATGAAGATTGCAATCAGCGGCAAAGGCGGGGTGGGCAAAACCACGATCATGGCCATGCTGGCCAAATATCTTCAGAAACACGGCAAGGAAGTGCTGGTAATCGACGCGGACTCCAGCCCCCACATGGCCCAAAGCCTCGGCTTGGCAGAGGATGAAAAAATCACCCCCATCGCCGAGATGAAGGAGCTGCTGGTCGAGCGTTCCGGCAAGGTGGACGGCTCGCCCTTTTACAATATCAACCCCCAGGTGGACGATCTGCTGGCCCGGTTCATCGTGGAAAAGGACGGCATCAAGCTTATGGTCCTCGGCGCCATCCAAACCGCCAAGGGAGGCTGCGCCTGCCCGGAAAGCAACGTGCTGAAAAGGATGCTCACCAAACTGCTGCTTTCGCCAAGTCAGGTGGTGCTGCTCGACATGGAGGCCGGGGTTGAACACCTGGGCCGGGGCACCATCGCCGGGGTGGATCATCTGCTGATCGTGGTGATCCCCTCAAAATCCGGGGTGCGCACCGCGCTGAAGATCAAAAAACTTGCCGAGGAATCGGGCATCCCCCGGATCTCCTTTGTCGGCAACCTGGTTCAGGATGACGACGACCGGGCTTTTCTGGCCGAAGCCCTAGGAGAGCCACCTTTGGCCTGCTTCCCTGATTCCGCCGCGATCCGAAAAACGGAACGGTCTGGCCTGCCGATTACCGGGGCGCTGGGTGAGGTTGAGGAGTCGGCAGCCGTGGTGGTACGGCAGATCATCATGCCGTAAGCCACCATTACTTCCCGGTAACCATCCAGCTGCACCGCACCTGCGGCAAATTGTCGCAGGTGCGGTGCAGAAGAAAGATGCGCTTCAACTTCCCGCTGAATAATGGTATGCAACACTGGTTATTTTCGGCATGATGAGCCGTCGGCAAACGCGGCTGCGGTTTTCTGCAAAAATGTGGCTATTCGATGCATACTGCCGTCCAAAATAATAATTTGAGCGAAGAGGCAAAAAACACCGCCTCGGCCAGAATAGCCTTTGCCTGGCTGCTGCACTTGCGCTGGGGCGCGGTGGCGGCCCAGGTTCTCCTGGTGCTGATCACTCTCTTTTTTCTCGAAATCAGCCTCCCCTACGGGATTATTTTCGGCATCCTCGCTTTTGAAATCATCAGCAATTTTCTGTTCGCCTTTCTGCAAAAGAAAGAAACAGCCATAGCCGCCCGGCTTTTCGCACTGGTAATGTTTCTTGACATCGCCCTGCTCACCGGACTCATCTACTATTCCGGCGGCCCCATGAACCCCTTCACCTTTCTCTATCTTGTGCATATCACTCTGGGGGCCATCCTCATGCCGCCAGGCTGGTCATGGAGCCTGGCCTTTTTCACCACCGGCTGTTATGCCGCCCTTTTCATGCTGCCCACGGAAGGAAGAAGCCTGAATCAGCCTTGCCATCCGGACCCGGCAATAATAGACACCCTGAGCGACCCGCTGAAGATCCATCTCCAAGGCATGTGGGTAGCCTTTGCCGTAACCGCATTTTTCATTGTTTTTTTTGTCAGCCGTATTCAGCTGGCTCTGGCCAGACACCAGAAGACCCTGACTGATCTCCAGGATGAAAAGGCGAAAAGCGAACGAATGGCCTCCCTCGCTACCCTGGCCGCCGGCGCGGCCCACGAATTTTCCACCCCCTTGTCCACAATTGCCGTGGCGGCCGGCGAGATGCTTCATACCCTGAAAAATAACAACGGGGCAGACTCGCCGGAACTTCTCGACGATATCAACCTGATCCGCGCTCAGGTTGCCAGGTGCAAGGACATCCTTTTTCACCTGGCCGCCGACGCCGGAGACCAGATGGGCGAACCCTTCACGGATTTCGCTCTGGACGAACTCATGGAAAATCTCCTCCAGGCCTTGCCTGATTCCCTCAAAAATCAGGTACACTATAACAACAGGACCGGCGACCTATTGGTCAGAATGCCGCTGCGCACCCTGCGCCGCATTATCCGGGGGCTGATCAAGAATGCTCTCGACGCAGACCCGAACTCCCCTGTGCTGGTGGAATGCCGGCTGGACGCAACCAGACTCTATATTGAAATCACGGACAAGGGGTCCGGTATGGTCCCGGAGGTTGCCGCCCGGGCTACGGAACCGTTTTTCACCACCAAGGAGCCGGGCAATGGGCTGGGGCTTGGCCTCTTTCTTGCCAAGTCTACAGCCGAAAGGTTTGGCGGGGGACTGACTCTGATTTCCGCGCCTGGCACGGGCTCGAAGGTAACGCTTTTCCTGGCTCTGCAACAGATCAAGGCCGATGCTCCTGAGGTGTTTCATGGATAGGTAAGTAACTAGCTTAATGCCGAAAATAACTCGAACCACCAAACCGTAACTATTCAGCAGTGCCCCAGGTTGCGGTAAGCGGGGCGGCGAAGCGTACATCAAGATCAAGTACGTGAGCCGGCCTGATCGCCGCAAGATGGGGTGCTGCTGGATAGTTTCATGGATAGGACAATTATTCTGGTTGACGATGAGGAGCTGTTCCGGACTCGGCTGGCAAAGGCTTTTAGCCAGCGGGGGTTCACGGTTTTCACGGCCGGCAGTTTCGAGGAAGCCATGCGGGTTATCGGCAAACAAAGACCGAACCTGGGGGTGATCGACCTGAAGATGCCCGGCAAATCTGGTCTGGAACTCATTGCCGCGGCCAAGGATATCAACCCGGATATGCAGCTGGTCGTACTCACCGGCTACGGCAGCATCGCCACGGCCACGGAGGCAGTGCGGCTGGGAGCGCTCTATTACCTGCCCAAGCCGGCGGATGTGGACGATATTCTCGGCGCCTTTGCCCGAAACCCAGAACTGGCCCTGGAAGTGAACCAAGATGAGTTCTCGGCCCCTTCCTTGGCCAGGGCCGAGTGGGAACACATCAATCGCGTGCTCACCGACTGCGAGGGCAACATCTCCCAAGCCGCCAAGAAACTCGATATGCACCGGAGAACCCTGCAGCGAAAGCTGCAAAAATATCCACCCAGTAAATAATCACCGCAACCCTCACACGGAGACACACTCATGTACACCAAACAGACTGGCAACACTCCCAAAAGACGTCTTGTCCTCGCGATTGGCGCGGCAATGCTGCTTACCTGCACTCTGACCTTTGCCGCGGGCCCACCCCACCAGACAATCAGCGAAGGAATGAGATGCGCAACCTGCGGCATGTATCCGCATCGCTATCCCCAATGGCAGACCCAGGTCATCTTCACGGATGGAACCATATCCGCCTTTGACGGCAGCAAGTGCATGTTCGGCTTTCTTCTTGAGATGAAAAAATACGCGCCCGAACGCAAGGCGGAGCAGGTGGCGGCAGTGTGGGTGAAGGATTTCAAAACCGGCAAGTGGCTTGACGGCAAGACGGCCCATTATGTGATCGCCAGCCAGGAGATGGGCCCGATGGGCAAAGAGCTTATTCCCTTTGCCACCCGTGATGCCGCGGAAGAATTCCAGAAGGCCAAGGGCGGGACCATCGAGACCTACGCCAACATAAACACAGCCACCCTGAAGTCGCTCATGGGAGGAATGCAGCACATGCAGATGAAGATGCCCCACCCTTCGATGCACTGAGACACCCTCCGAAAAGCAAAAAAATGGGCCATGGCGTAAAAACCATGGCCCCGGATTCACCTTGATTCCAGGCGAAAATTATTTTTTTGCCGTGGGGCTTAGGACCTTGATGGTCGCCTTGCCTTTGGCCTCGGCGAGAAAAGCCTCGATATTGGCGGTAACTTTTTCCTGGGCGAGATAGCCGGTAATTTTGCCCTTTGCCTCCTCAAAGCTCACGGTATTGGCAGGCCTTTTCTCCTCAAGTTTGATCAGGTGGTAGCCGAATTCCGTCTCCACGATATCGCTGACCTCGCCGGACTTCATCTTGAAAACTGCATCAGCAAAAGGCTTCACCATCTGGCCTCTGGGGAAAAAACCCAGATCTCCGCCCTTCTCCTTGCTGGGGCAATCTGAAGACTGCTTGGCCAATTCGGCGAAATCAGCGCCGCCTTTCAGCTGTTTTTGGATCTGGACAAGTTTTGCCCTCTTGCGATCCTTATCCGCCTTGGGCTCTGTTTCCTTGGCCGCGATAAGGATATGCCGGGCATGCGCCAGTTCCGGCTGGGAAAATTTACTCTGATTATTGTTGTAGAAATCCTTGGCTTCCTGCTCAGTAACCTGGGCCTTGCCCTTGAACTTGGTATCGATTAATTTCTTGATGCCCAGGTTTTTACCGATCTGCTTGCGCAAAAAAGCCTCTGTGATGCCTGCCTCGCTAAGCGCCTTGGCAAAGGCTTTGTCATCGGCAAAACCTTTCTTGTATCCTTTCAACTCGTTTTCAATCTCGGTGCTGCTGACGACAATCCCCGCTTTCTTGCTATGCTGACTCAACAATTCGAGCTTGATCATTTTGTCGAGAACCGTTTCCCGGAGCGAGGCCATTTCCGCCTCGCTGGGTTTGCGGCCCTGTTCCTGAAAACGGGCCACAATCCCCTTTATCTCTCCCTGCACAGCCGAGGCAGCAATAGGCTGCCCATTAACCAGGGCCGCGACCTCGTCCGCCTTCTTTTCCGTTTTGGCCCAGACGCTGGCGGCAAAAATAACGGTGACCCCAAGGGCTAAGGAAACCAAAACGGCTTTATTAACTTTTATAAATTGCATAACAGTTCCTTTATGATAAAATTTTGTAACTATCCAGCAGCACCGCATCTGCGTTGTTATCAGCCTGCTAATGGGCATCAGCACATTTCGCAAAATTCTGCTTAGCAGCTACAGCACTGCTGGATAGTTACGGTTTGGGTTGTTTTTGTTCGTTTCCGGCCTTTAGCTGGATAGTTACGAATTTTTTCTGACCAAGCTACTTAATGTTGAACTCGCAGGTCATTTTTTACACCCAGAGGGTATAAGTTTCGTATGAGCAGGTAAGCTGCTCAACTCAGCTTTAACGCAGATGCGCAAAGTTTTAATCCTTTTATTTAAACATGTTGCCTTTGCGCCTCCGCTTCTTGGCGTTACGTTTTTTAGTTGTTACGAGTCCATCACTAATGAAAGCCAGGTTGCCACAAACATGGTGAAACTAATCAGCCCGTTCATGGTAAAAAAAGAAAGCTGAATCCGGGACAGATCCTGGGGATTGACCACCAGGTGCTGATAAAAAAGAGCCCCGGCCGTGAGAGCAATCCCCAGATAATAATAAATATTCAACTCTGCAACTATACCAGTGAGAGCGAACAAAATAAAGGCCAGGCCATGAAAAAAAACCGCGAACCTAAAAGCTTTTTTCCTGCCGAAGCGGGCTGGCAAGGAATAGAGCCCGGCCTGTCGGTCGAAGTCCGCATCGAGGCAGGCATAAACCGTGTCGAAACCTGCCACCCAGAAGAGGACTCCCAGAGATAGAGACAAAGGAAAGCCGGCAAAAGTTCCCTTTACCGCAACCCAGCCACCCAGGGGCGAAAAAGCCAGGGCAATGCCGAGAACCACATGGCAGAGCCAGGTGAAACGTTTGGTCAGAGAATAGATAAAAGTAAGCCCCAGCGCGAAGGGGGATAGCTTCAGGGTAAGCGAGTTGAGCTGAGAGCAGGCGACAAAATACAGCAGGGTAAAAAAAACAACCATGGCCCAGGCTTCCCCCAGCCCCACTGCACCGGTCGGGATAGCCCGATCCGCGGTACGGGGGTTGGCGGCGTCGAATTTCCGGTCGGCGATGCGGTTGAAGCCCATGGCCGCGGTCCTGGCCCCGACCATAGCCAGGATGATCCAGCCAAAGGTGGCAACCTCGGGAATCCCGCGCCTTGCCAGGAATGCGCCGATCAAGGCAAAGGGCAGGGCAAAAATGGTATGCCCGAACTGGATCATCTCAAGCAGATCCTTGACCTTGCGCAGCATCACTCTTCCTTCCCGGCAAGACCCTGCCACCGGGGCAGATCCGCAACCTCGATCCCGAGCAGTTCCGCCACCCGGCCCGCAAAAAAACGGGCCATCTCTTCGATGCTCCGCGGCCGGTGGTAGAGGGCGGGCATGGGCGGACAGATGATGGCCCCAGCCTCGTACGCCTTCAACATATTGGTGAGGTGGGTTCTATTCAAGGGTGTTTCCCGAACCGCCAGCACAAGGGGACGCCGCTCCTTGAGCATTACATCGGCGGCCCGGTGGATGAGATTGCCGCAAACTCCGTTGGCAATGGCGGCGAGGCTCCCCATGGTGCAGGGCAAGACCGCCATGCCGGAAAAATCGCTGGAGCCGCTGGACATGGGCGCGGCAAAATCATGCACCTCATGCCACTTGGCCACATAGGGATCAAGATCCCGGCGGGTCAGGTCAAGCTCCAGCTTAAGCACCTGGGCGCCGGCCTCGGAAAGAAGGCCATGCACCTCGACCTCAAGATGACGGCAGAGCTTGAGAAACTCCAGGGCATATACCGCGCCGGTGGCCCCGGATATGGCCAGGACGATTTTTCTCATTTAACCCCCACATAGACCGTCACTACTCCGAAGGTCAGCGGTCGATGGTAGGTTCTGGCAAACCCGGCCTGCCGCATCATGGCCAGCAGTTCATCCGGTGCATAAAATTCGGCGATGGAACGGGCCAGATATTCATAAGCCTCGGTGTCGCCGGAAACAAGCCCGGCAATCTTCGGCAACACCCGGTTGAGATAAAAATTATAAACCGTCTTGACCAGCGGATTCCGCGGCCGGGAAAATTCGAGGATCAACAGCTTACCGCCGGTCTTCAGCACCCGGTGCATCTCCCTCAAGCCCTGCTGGGTTCTCGCCAGGTTCCTAACCCCGAAGGCCACGGTGACCCCACAAACCGAGCCGGTCTTCACGGGAAGCTGCTCCCCGTCGCCGCACACCGGAACAATCCGCTCCTTCCGGTCATCGGCCGGAAGATGTCGCACCCCGGCGCGGAGCATGTCTTCACAAAAATCCACGGCCAGCACCTGCCGCTTTCTGGCCTGCCGGGTCAATTCAAGAGACAAGGGCAGGGTTCCGGCGCAAAGGTCGAGTACCACCCCCTCGGGAAACTCCTGCAACTCCCGGGTGGTAACCCAGCGCCAGTAGCGATCGATCTGAAAACTCAACACCGAATTAAGGAAATCATATTTCCCGCTAATCGAGGAAAATTTTTCCTGAACAAATCTCTTTTTTTCGTCTGGATTCTGCATATTGTTATTGTGTCCCACAGATGTAACTGTCCAGCTTAAGGCCGGAAACGAACAAAAACAACCCAAACCGTAACTATCCTGCAGTGCCGTAGCTGCTAGGCAGAAGCCTGCGAAGTGTGCTGGTGCCCATGAGCAGGCTGATATAGCTGAGTTGGGCAGCTTGTCTGCCCAAACGAAACTTATGCCCTTTGGGTGCAACAACGCAGATGCGGTGCTGCTGGATAGTTACCCACAGACCTTTAGGGGAAGCGCCGTAGCGGGAACCTCGCCACGGGAAATAAGATACTCGAAAAATCGCTTCAGCGCCTCCTGCTTTTCACTGCCCAAATCATATTCGATACCTTGCAGAAACCGGTAGCAGGCCTCCTTGTCCATGGGGACCCGCCCCGCCACCTTGGCGCTGATCTCCCGCAGCTGCGCCCTTCCCTGGTGCAGACAACGCTGCAACTCCAGATGAATGGCCAAAACCGTATCCGGATCTGACCGGCAAAAATCCTCCCGCACGGCCCAGACCGCGAAAACAAAAGGCAGACCGGTTCGAACCTGCCAAGCATCGCCAAGATCTAGCCTGTATGGATAGCGTCCTTCCGCAGCCAGTCGCAAGGCCTCGTCGCCGATGGCCAGCACCGCCGCAGGCTTTTCCAGAGCGCTGGTTTCCGCAAGCCGGCCGACCCGATAGCGGGGCTGAATTTGATAAAAATCCTCCAGAATGATCTTGACCAGGCTTACCGAGGTTTGCGATTGGGAACTGAGCAGGATAAGCCTTTCCCCCAATTGGGCAAAGGGCGTTTGCGAAAAGAGCAAAACGCTGCCCACCGGACCAGTGGCCGAGATGGAGAGATCGCTTAAAATCCGGTACTCCCCTGGATGCAGGGCATATTCCTGGGAAGAGACAAACCCCAAGTCAAGCTCGTTTTCATGGAGCAGCCGGTTGAGCACCGCAGGCGGCGCCTCGGTCACCTGCCAGTCGGCACGACGCACGGTCTGCTGCCACACCTCGTAAAGGGGCGCGGTGTTGATGAAGTTCACCATCCCGATTCTGGCCGTGATTTTCATTACGCTACTCAAGCCACTCAAGTTTGATATCCGCGCCGGCCGAGGTGAGATAATCAAAAACCTCGGCCTCGTTTTTCGCCGGACAGCGCACCACCGGCAGAGAGGAACAAACGCCGGGAGCGATAACGCCAAGCCTTGCCGAAATCCCGAGCAGACGCGCACCATTGCTCGAGGCCATGGCAAAAACCGCCTCGGGGGGAAGAGCCGGATGCTCTTGCCGCAAGATCTGCATTTCCCGCCAGAGGCTTAAGTTGGGATTGCTGGCCAGGCTGTCCGTCCCCAGCACCAGGGGGATGCCATGGGCGAGCATTTTTTCCACCGGCGCTGTCCCCACCCCCATAAAACGGTTACTGCCGGGGCAAAGGCAGACCGCGGCCCCGCGGGCGGCCAGAAGGGAAATCTCCTCATCCTCCACCTGCACGGTATGGACGCAGAGGGTCTGCGCATCCAGCACCCCCAGGGAATCCAGATAAGCGATTGCCCCCAGGCCTGGCGCGGTGAAGGAGGCAACCTCCACGCCCCGCTCCCCAAGAAAATCGGCAAACGGGCCGGAGCCGGTGTGCAAAAACTCGATCTCCTGGGCAGACTCGGCCACATGCAGGGTAAACAGGCTCTTGCCGGCCAGGGCTCTGTCCTTTAAAGCCCGGATCAGCCTCGGCCCAGCCGAATAAGGGGCATGAGCGGTGCAGCGCCGATCTCCCTCGATCCCGGCCAGGGCTGCCAGGGCCGCTTCCTCGGAAGCACCGCACAGCCCGAGCATTTCGAGAAAAAAGAAAACCTCGCTTTTGAAACCCTCTCCCAGAAATAAGCTTTCCGGCCGGTTGCCGATGTCGGCCACGGCCCGGCAACCCCCGGCATAAAGTCGGGCCAGGGCCAGGCGCGCGGCATCACAAATAATTTCCGGGTCGTCAATTTCAGCCTGGGCGGCAAGCAGACCCCTGATCCAGCCGGTCATATCGCCGGACGTCGGAGCATCTCCGGCCAGGCCGGCCAGATGGGAAAGTTCGAGATGGGCGTGGCAGTTGACCATGGCCGGGGTAATGACGTACCCCTCATACTCTTCCACCTGCGCGTCAACGCCTTTGAGGTCGGCGTACGCTCCCACCGCCGTCACCTGGCCGTCTTCGGTGAGCACGGCGCCGTCGGCGATGACCGGACCATAGCCAGGCACGACAAAGGACGCCCGATAGAGGTAGCGAAGATATTCGTGCATCTTACACCAGGGAGTAGTCCATGCGGCGTTGTCTGGGCACACAGCCCGCGCCTTCGACCAGGGCCCGGATCTCCTGCTCGGAGAGGCGAAAGCCCACCCCGGCCGCGGCCACCACATTCTCTTCGATCATGGTGCTGCCGAAATCATTGGCCCCGAAAAACAGGGAGAGCTGAGCGATTTTGGGCCCCTGGGTCACCCAGGAGGCCTGGATATTATCAATATTGTCGAGAAAAATCCGCGACATGGCCAGCATCTTCAGATACTGAAAGGCGGTGGTCTTGGGGAGATGGGCAAGCGCGGTGTTGTCCGGCTGGAAGGGCCAGGGGATAAAGGCGGTGAAGCCGCCGGTCTTGTCCTGCAAGGCCCGGACCCTGGCCAGGTGCTCAATCCGCTCGGCATAAGTTTCAAGATGCCCGAACATCATGGTCGCGGTGGTCCGCATCCCCAGGCCGTGCGCCTCTTCCATCACCCCAAGCCAGGCATCGGTTAAACATTTACGCGGCGCGGTTTCCCGGCGCACCCGGTCGCAAAGGATCTCTGCTCCGCCGCCGGGGATGGAATCAAGGCCAGCTTGTTGCAGACGGATAAGAATCTCCCGCACAGGCAGACCGGAGAGAGAAGCAAAATGGCAGACCTCGGGCGGAGAAAACCCATGGATATGGATCCCATGTCCCTTGATAAAACGAAGCATTTCTTCATAGAACTCCAGGGGCTTGTCCGGATGGAGCCCGCCTTGCAAAAGGATCTGGGTACCTCCCAGGGCCTTGGTTTCCTCGATCTTCCCGCCAAGCTCGGCAAAGGAGAGCACCGAGCCGGCCGGGTCTTCCGGGACCTTGAAAAAGGCGCAGAACTTGCAGGCGGAGATGCAGATATCGGTGTAGTTGATATTGCGGTCGACCACATAGGTGACCACCGGCTCAGGGTGCTTGCGCCTGCGGATGGCGTTGGCCAGAAAACCCAGCTGGTAGAGATCACCGTGTACCAGAAGAGCCAAGCCCTCGTCCGCCGTAAGCCGCTCGCCGGCCAGAATTTTGTCGTTCATCTGTTCCATGTTCAATCTCTTCAAGCTATCAGCTATAAGCTATAAGCCTTCAGTCTTTAGCTGACAGCTGACAGCTGAAGACTGAGAGCTGATAACTGTCCCTTTAATACTCCCTGAGCACGTTGTACAGGGTGTCCCGCTCCAGCGGCTGCCGACCGGCATCCCGGATCAGCCGGATCAACTCGGTGTCGGCCATGGTCCCGCCGGCCTCTCCCCCGGCCATGTGGGTGATCAGCTCCTCCTTGACCGTGCCGTCCACATCGTCGGCGCCGAAGGAAAGGGCGACCTGGGCCAGCTTGGGGCCGATCATCACCCAGTAGGCCTTGATGTGCGGAAAGTTGTCGAGAAAACAGCGGGCCACCGCGATATTTTTGAGATCGTCAAGGCCGGTGGTCCTGGCCAGTTCGTGCAGTTCGGTGTTCTTGGGGTGAAAGGCCAGGGGGATAAAGGTGAGAAAGCCGCCGGTTTCATCCTGCGCCTCCCTAAGGGCGGCAAGATGCTCGACCCGCTCCTCCACGGTTTCAATATGGCCGTAAAGCATGGTGGCGTTGCTCTTTAGTCCGAGCCGGTGGGCACCCTTGGCAACCTCGAGCCAGCCCTCGCCGGAAAGCTTCTTCTCACAGGTCCGCTGCCTGATCCGGGGGCTGAACACCTCGGCCCCGCCGCCGGGGATCGAGCCCAACCCGGCCGCAACCAGTTCCTTGAGGGTTTCGGCAACGGATTTTCCAGCCAAGGTGGCCAAGTGGGCGATCTCCACGCAGGTAAAGGCCTGGATATGAATCTGCGGCCGCACCTCCTTGATGCCGCGCAACATGTCTAGATAATACTGGTAGGGCAGATCCGGATGAATGCCGCCTACCACATGCACCTCGGTGATCGGTTCGGCCAGCCGCTCCCGCACCTTGGCCTTGACCTGCTCCACCGTCATCTCATAGGCCTGCGCCGACTCCTTGTCCTTGCCGAAGGCGCAGAATTTACAGAGATTGGTACAGATGTTTGAGTAGTTGATATGCTGGTTGTATATGAAATAGGCGCGGTTGCCGTTGAGCCGCTCCCGCACGATATTGGCCAGATAGCCCACCGCCAGGATATCGTTGCTTTTATAGAGCCTGACCCCGTCCGCAAAGCCGAGCCGTTCCCCGGCCTTGACCTTTTCCAGGATATCGCCAAGCCCGGCGGCAACCACCATCTGTTCCATTACTTATCTCCTATATCTGAGGGTTGCAGGCCGGTACGCAGCACCGCAACCATACTGTCAATCTCCTCATGCAGCCGGGCGGCGGACATCCCGGCCAGCGCCAGCCCCCCGTCGAGATACGGCTGAGCATATCCCTGCAGGAAGCGGTCCAGCATCGCATCCAGAATAAAGACCACCTTGGGCACCGGGATATCGTTGCGCAACAAGCCTTGGCCCATGGCCAGATCCGCCAAGGGCCCGAAATATTCCAGGGAAAAAAGCCGGACCCGGGCCACCAGCTCTTCCCGGCGGGGGACATCCCGCTCAAACAGCACCTTGAGATACACCTGAAAATATTCCGGGTGGTTGTCGATGAAGGCTATCCCCGCCAGCAAGACCTGTCTGGCCGCAACAAAAAAATCGTTCGGGCTGTTGCCTGCCATCGACTCCCGGACCTGCCGCTTCACCTGCTGGGTAAAGTGGTCAAACACATGCAGGAACAGGGCTTCCTTGTTGTCGAAATACTGGTAAAGCGAGCCCTTGGATATCCCCAATCGCCTGACGATACTGTTAAGACTTGCCCGCTGGTACCCCTGTTCGGCAAACTCGGCCACCGCCGCACGCACGATGCTTTCGCGCTTTTCCGGCGGCAGGTTAGCGAAGGTTTGTTTAGGTTGAGCAAGAAGGGTATCCATAATATGACCAGGCGGTCACATTAGGAAAAATAGAAATTCTCTGCAAGATATTTTTTCAGTGAAAAAATATTCTGTGTTGTCCGGGTGGACTTTTGCCTGGCGCGTTTGCCATACAAAATTTCCACTCCGACATACTGAAACATTCAGTGATTAGAATTACCACGATCATCACTATCCGGCATGAAGTTTTTGCTGGGGCTTCATATACCATCTTCCCGAGTTGGCCAGCTTCCGTGAGAGGATGAACGGATGCCCGAAACTCCAACTCGAGCTCTGAGTTCCAAAAAAGCTGATTTTCAAGACCTGGCCCCGCTTATTCGATTTTCCAGACCCCGCTTATTCTTCCAAACCCGACAAACTGTCCATGCCTCATTTTATTGCCGCCAAGCCGCGCAGATCACCCGATCCCGGATCTGGATCCGGTTGCGCCCCTGTTCCTTGGCCTGATAGAGTGCCTTGTCCGCCTCATTGAGCAGCTCGGTAATAAGCTGACCACTGACCTCACTCCCCGTACAGGGCTGCCGACAATCGCAGCAAGCTATCCCGATGCTGATGGTCACCTTGGCTGGACCATCGGCGTCGGCCACTGCCAGGCGGATCTTTTCCGCCACCAGCCCGGCACTCTCCCCGGAGGCTTCCGGCAACAGGACAAGAAACTCCTCGCCGCCGAAACGGCTGGCGATATCAGCCTCCCGGATATTGGCCATGATGGTGGCGCCGATCCGCTGCAAAACCCGATCTCCCTCGATATGGCCCAGGGTATCGTTAACTTCTTTAAAATGATCCACATCAAGCATCAGGCAACTGATAACCCCCTGCTGGCGATGGGTGGCAGCCAGCTGCTTCTCCAGCCATTCGAAGGCAAAGCGCCGGCTGTACAGACCGGTGAGATCGTCGGTCATCGCCAGATGGCGCAACTCCTCGGTACGCAACCTGACCTTCTCCTCCAGAGAGGCATTGACCCGACGCAGGGCTTCCCCTGCGTTGTAACGGTAGATCATGACGTAAGCGATTCCGGCGGCGAGGATAATGGCCACCAGATAGAGGGCCAGGCGGTGGTTGTTGGCACTGGCCAGGGCTCGCAGGTAGCCCTTCTGGTAATGGTGGTTAATATCCAGCAAGACCTTGCTGGTCGGGAGATTGAGGGTGGCGATGGTGGTTTGATCCAGTTGCCGCTTGTAGTTGATGATAATCTCGGCATGGCGCATATTGCGTTCCCAGCCGGGATGGTCCGATAAGCGGGGACGTTTTCCTGGCCGGCGCAGTTTGGCCAACCGTTGCTCCAACCGGGGCAGGATCTCGTGGTGAGAGTAAAGATTGTACATGAAAATATCACGCAGCAGATCCTGGAGCTCTCTCGCCAGTCGTGGCTCCCGCCCCATGATTCGTTCCGCCGATTCACTGGCGGCGATGGGAAAAAAGCTCAGGGAGTTGTGGAGAATCGCGTTGTCGGATTTGAAGCGTTCACTCAGCTCCTGCCGTTGCACCGCCAGTTTCTCGTAATCGGCCAGCAGCCCCCGCAACGCCATACGTTCATCAGCGCTCAAGAAGCCAGGCAGCACGGTCAGCTCGGCTGCGATACTCCCCAGGCGCGCCAGCACCTCCACCAGGGGATCGTAGTTGGCCAGATAGGCATGGCGGGAGCGGAGGATAGTCTCGTTGAAGGCCACCTCAAGCTCCTGGAGCTGGGCAATGGTGCCAAGATAGCCGTAATGCTCATCGGAATCGACCATCCGCGAGCGGGTCAGCAGAAACCCCAGCAGGGCCAAAATCAGCATCCCCAGCAGCAGATTACGGAAGAAGCCGGGCTTCACAGGGGCTCCCCTCGATACTCCCCGGTCAGGGTCTTGAGAAACTCGATGATCAACTTGGCCTCATCCTCTTGCAGCTTTCGCCCCAGTTGACTGCTCCACATCACCTCGAGAACCCCCCGAAGAGTGGCGACCGAGCCATCATGGAGATAGGGAAAGGTCAGGGCGATGTTGCGGAGGGTGGGAACCTTGAACTGGTGCATGTTCCAGGCTCGGCCGGTGACATTGTAGCGCCCCCGGTCGGCTTTGGTGATGGGGCGATGGGCGAAGTAGTTCTCCAACACCCCCACGGTCTGGAACATATTGCCACCGATATTGACCCCTTGGTGGCAGGCAACGCAGCCGAATTCCTTAAAGAGCCGGTAACCCTCCCGGGCCGCCGGGCCGATCGCCTCATTTTCGCCCCGCAGGTAGCGATCAAAGGGGGAGTTTGGGGTGATCAGCGATTTCTCAAAGGTGCCAATGGCGTCGGTAATATTCACGGCGGTGATCCCATCGGGGTAGGAAGCGGCGAAAAACTGCCGGAAAAAGGGGTCCGCCCCGAGTTTGGCGATCACCTCCGGCCAGCTGCTGCCCATCTCCGACGGATTGTGGATCGGCCCGGCCGCCTGCTCCTCCAGGGTCCGGGCTCGACCGTCCCAGAACTGGACGAAATTGAAGCCGCTGTTGAAGGTAGTCGGCGAGTTGATTCCCCCCAGACGGCCGCCGATCCCCCGCGACAAGGGCAACTGATCGGTGCCCCCCTTGGCGAGATCGTGGCAACTGGCGCAGGAGACGGTGTCATCGCCGGAGAGACGGGGGTCGTGGTAGAGTTTCTCCCCCAGCGTCACCTTGGCCGGATCCAGCACCAAGGTAAGGGGGATGGGCAAAATCGGCTCCCGCTGGTCTTCGATCACCAGGGGCACCGACGCTTGCAAAGTCTTGATCGCCTGGCCGGTGAGGTGAAAATCATAAATCGCCAGGGCGGTACCCAGCACCACAAAGATCCCGATCGCCAAGTGCTGGGTCCAGGTAATTTTATTGACCATCTCGTCCATAATCGACCAATCGCCAAAAGCTACCCTACGGGCTTGATGCCCCAAGGAAGTGACGGGGAGCAACGCCTTCCGAAAACCTTCTGTAAACATCTAATTATTAACATATAAGGGGCCGAGGGTCAAAGGGGCCGAGGTCTTGAAAAGCCACATTTTTTCCGCTCATTACCAAAAAGCGACCCTCAAGTTCTCCAACTAACCCGCCTGCCTGAAACCTTCAGCGATTAAAATTACCACGATCATCACCATCCGCAGGAAGTTTTTGCTGGGGGTTTATATTCCACCTTCCCGAGTTGGCCAGCTTCCGTGAGAGGATGGACGGATACCCGAAAATCCAACCCGAGCTCGGAGTTTCAAAAAAGCTGATTTTCCTGACCTGACCACACTTATTTAGGCCAAAAGCGGAGAAGCCGAAGCCAATCTTCTCTCATCAATCCGGCCAGGCCAAATCATAGCTGACACTTCTTCCCTTGCCAGGGTTCTGGATGAGTATCTTTTTGCTTAGCAGATCGCTGATTTCCCGAAAACTGGTAGCCCTACTGGTCTTGGTCATGCCGGCATATTTTTTGGTCGTCAGTCCCCCCGCAAACCCTTGAGGCCCGGCATCGAGCAAGCGATTTATCACCTTGCGCTGACGCTCAGTCAACGGCGCCAGGCTGTGAATCTCCCAAAAACTGACTTTCCGCAGGACCTTGCCGAGAAGATTGTCAGATTTGCTAAGCGCGCGCTCAAAGCAACCGAGAAACCAGACCAGCCACTCGCTGATATCCAGACCGCTCTTTTGGCACTTTTCCAGTGACTCGTAATAGGCCTTGCGCTCTTCCATGATTTGCATGGAAAGGCTGTAATAGCGAACGGCAAGTTTTTCGTCCTGGGCCAGCGCCATGTCGGTAATTGCCCTGGCCAGGCGACCATTCCCATCTTCATAAGGATGGATGGAGACAAACCAGAACCCGGCAATGGCCGCGCGCAAGATACCGTCGATCGTACCCTGTTTTTCTTGCCACCACTGGAGAAACCTTGCCATCTCCATTGCCAGCGCGTTGCTCGGAGGGGCTTCATAATGAATTTTTTCCCGTCCAAGTGGCCCGGACAGCACCTGCATGGCTGCATCACCCCGAAACTCTCCGACCGCGAGCCGATGCAATCCTGAAAACCCGGTAGGAAAAAGTGCCGCCTGCCAGCCGTGGAGCCTTTCCACCGTCAATGGCTGAGCGTAATTACGGGTGGCATCAAGGAGAACCTCAACCAGCCCTTCGGTATAGCGATCAGGCCCGGAGACCCCGGCATCCGGCAAACCAAGGCGCCTGGCCACCGAGGAACGTACCGAGTCAGGACTTAAAGAGTGGCCTTCAATGGCTGAAGTCTGCATAACCTCGGCCGCCAGGACCTCGGCCTGCGCCTCCAGCCCCAGCTCCATACCAAGGGAGGCTACCCGCCCCAAAAGCTTGCCCCGCTTGAAGTTGCACCTGCTGAGCGCGTCTATCAGCGCATCGTTTTGCCAGGTAAAGAGCGGCCATTTTTCCTCTTGCCAGATGTAATGAGTCATTTGCACCCCCTAATCGCTTCAATATAAGAAGCAATTATAGGCGGTAATCATCTCACGTGCAACCGGATTTTGCTTTCCTCCATCCCCTGATCCCCGGAATAACTCGAGGAGGAAATATCGCCTGCATCTTTGTTCATCTCGTAACGAAACCCAAACTTTTTCCTCCCCACCTCCTCCCCTCCCGAATCAAATCATATTGCAAATTTAACACACCGCTCACAGAAAGCACTTATAGCTATCTTAAGAAAAGAGGATTACGGCAGACCGCCAATAATGATGAACTCGCAAAAATAAAGGAGTAAAAAGTTGAGCAGGCTTTCCTTTGCAGACCTTTCCCTGTCCCAGTCAGGGGCGGTGCAAAACCCCAGACCCACGGAGCGCGAATGCATCGCCCTGCTCGGTCTTGATGCCAATTGCCCTGCCAGTCTGCCATTTTTCGGCTCCGACGCCACCACCGGCTGTGAAAACGAGCTGCAGGTGGCGGTGGGCGGCCGCCGCGAGGCGGCGGATCTGCCCAGAGCCATCGAGCAGTCAAGTTATTACGCCAACATCATCAAACGGACTGCTCGGGGCGACACCTCGCCCCGGCTCCGTCGGAACCTGGAGCGCTATCTCGACGACAACGTTGAGCAGGTCTGGGAAAACAGCTGGGTGCGTTTTCCTCTCTCCAGTCTGCACCCCAATGCGATGAATATCCTGGCTGTTGACCTCCTGGCCAACAAACAAAATCCCGCTGGCGGCGAACGCTCTGACAGCGCCCGCTTCTTTGTGGAGGAGGGGGGAAAAAGGCATCTGCGCATCCCTATCAGCTATCTGCTCAAGCTGGCCTTGGCCGATGTGCTCGGCGAAGGCGGCGGCCACGAAACGGTGCGAAAAACCGGCAACCGGCTACTCACTCACTTGCTGAGCGATAACACCTCGCCGGAGACCTTTTCTTTTCATGTCACCACCATGCACCCCCACACCGGCTACGGCATGGCTCTGGCCCGGGAAACCGCCAAGCGCTTCCTTTTTACCCAGCTGCTGATCATGTATGCTAATGAAAAGTTCGGCCTGGTCCGGCTGGGGCAAAAGGCGATGCTCTTTTTCTCCCCGCATCCGCCGATGCGGCAGCGGGCTCTGAACGAATGCATCTCCGACGCCTTCTATCGAAAGCTGTTCATGAGCCCCTGCCTCTCCGGCTGGGACGAAGGCGAGGCTAAGCACCAGTATATGATTCTTTGTCATCAGGTCTTGAGCCGCAGCCACCTGAACGCGGTGATGAAGATGCGCGAGGCAGGGATCATCACCACCAATCTGGTGATGCTGCCCCACACCTCCAACATCAGCCTGGCCAACAATGGCACCCATGTCAGCATGGGCAGCCGCAAGCTGGGCCGGTTGTTGCGCGATCCCGCCTCCGGCTTTACCCCCCGCCACGAGAAATGTATGGGCGACCTGGTGGCCAAGATCATGGAGCACTTCCTGCCCCTTTTTGTCACCACTTACAGCGCCGCGCCCTACCGCCTGGCCTTCGAGGACTTCCACCCGGAGCAGGCCTTAAGCTTTCTCCCGCACCAGTTGGATTATACCCACCTGCGCATGCTCTGGCGGCGCTGGCGGAAAAAGGCGAAGAACAAGTTCTGCGGCCAGGCCCTCACCCCCTTCGGGCCGCAGCAGCTCGACCAGATCGTCGGAGGGCTCTGCCGCTGTCAGGGGGATTTTGTTCCGGATTTTCGGCTCATCGATTACCCGGTGGCCCTGCTTTCCACCGAGCAAAGCGCCAGCCAGGACGGTCGACTGCACAATGACAGACGTCTCAAGGAAGACCTGGATATGCTTGGCATCTTCGACAAGCGGATGTCGGTCTATCTGCCGTACAAGCTGCGGGAATTCGAGGTCATGGGCTTTTCCGGCTTCGAGGCCAGGCACTACTCGCTTTTCGAGCAGTTCGCCGGCGATCTGGGCCGGGCCACCGACCTACAGATGCTGCTCAATGCCCTGGCCTTCAAGCTCATCGCCTCAGGCAGTTGCAGCCATCACCAGATTCCCGACACCCCCTTTGTCGAAAGCGAACGGCGCCAGATTATGTTCGGCACGGCCATCGGCATCCCCACTTTTTTCGTCCACAAGGATACACCCAACCTCTTTCTGCGTTCCATTCTGAAAAAGACCAAAAACACCCGCACCAGCCACCGCTACCCCGGCTATCTGCGGGTACTGCACCAGGAGTACCGCCTCGCCCTGCTTGAGGTCATCCGCGAAGAGGCGGCCGACCTGGTGGAGGGTTTCGACTTTACCGACCTGCTGGCCGATCTGGAGCTGCGCCTGCGGGAACCTGCCCAATACGGGGCCTCTGGCCGACTGACCAGCGGAATCCTCGCCAAGGGGGGCGCCGAGTCTCCCTATGACATGTCGGCCAAGGAGTTCAATCTGACGGCGGAGCGTTATTACCGCGAGGAGCTGCGGCAGACGCAAATCAAAGAAGGCTGGCAATATGTGGCCGAGGATATCAAGGCCATGGCTGTCGGTGAGATCCCGCTTTCCTTGGAGGTTCGCGCCGAAGTGGCCGCCATCCTCGGCAAGCAGGAGATCGACGCCTTCCTCCGCCAGACCCAGGATGAACTACTGGCGGATTGTCTTGCCCCGGCAAGCGCGGCGCGGCTGCTGCAACTCATGATCATCGCCGAGGATCTTGACGGCAAGCGGCAGAAACAGACTCTTTAGGAGAGCAGCCATGCATCAATATGTCGAACGCTTAAGCGGCACGGTGATTAACGAGGAACTCTTCGGCGACCGGATCGTGCGTTTCCTGTACTCCCGAACCCGGGAAAAGGCCCCTTTTCTCTTCCGTCTGGCCACCTCGGCCCGCATGTCGAGCCTGCTCGGTTTGTATCATTTTGATCTGGCCCTGGGGCCGAGATTGAACGGCAACTCCCGCTTTCTAGCGCGCTGCGGCGTTGATCTTGCTGAATGCCTGGCGCCGCGAACCCACTTCACCACCCCCCGCCGGATCTTTGAGCGACAGATCCGCTATTGGCAGTGCCGACCCATGCCGCAGCTGGAAGCGGCAGTGGTCTCCCCCGCCGATGCCCGGGTGGCGCTGGGGGCCCTGGCTTCCGATTCCCCGCTGTTTCTCAAGGACAAATTTTTTGACTACGAGGAGTTGCTGGGCGCCAAACATCCCCTCTGGCTTGAGCTCTTCCGCCATGGGGACTACGCCGTCTTCCGGCTGACCCCGGACAAGTACCACTACAACCACACTCCGGTCTCCGGCCTGGTGGTGGAACACTACACCCTGGACGGCGTGTACCATTCCTGCAATCCCGGCGCGGTGGTGGAGGTGATCACCCCGTATTCCAAAAACAAACGGGTGGTCACCATTATCGACACCGACGTGGAAGGCGGAACCGGAATAGGGTATGTGGCGATGATTGAGGTGGTGGCCATGATGATCGGCGACATCGTGCAATGCTACAGCGATACCGGCTATGATCACCCGCTGCGGGTTCGGCCCGGCATGTTTCTGCACAAGGGACAGCCCAAAAGTCTTTACCGGCCAGGGAGCAGCACCGACATCCTGATTTTTGAAAAGGACCGAATCAGTTTTGCCGGGGATCTTCTGGACAAGGGAAAGCGGACCGATGTGCACAGCCGCTTCAGCCTCGGTTTCGGCCGTCCCTTGGTAGAGGTCGAGGTCCAGGCGCGCTCCCTCATCGCCATGGCAAAAAAGTAGGGGATCTTTTGATAATTCCTTCGACCAAGGAGAAATGAGATGAGCAACTCCCTTTTCATTTTGATTCTGGGGCTGGCGCTGCTTCCCCTGCTGCTGTGGGCCTACAGGGTTCTGCCCCGGGAAGAGTGGCAGATCATCGCCGCGCTTCCAACCAGAAAGAGCGAGACAACGGACGGCAGCTGGCACGGCACCAACCTCACCTATTACGGGGCGCTGCTGGCCACCGGCAGCCTTTTCGGGGCGATGATCTTTTTTCTCCTCCTAGCCAGTCTGGGCGTACCAATGTGGGGGATCATCGGCCTGCTCCTCGGGGTGATGGGCTGCTCGACGGCCGCGGCCAAGCTGCTCGCCATGGCGGTGGAAAAGAAACGGAACACCTTCACCGTGGGCGGCGCCGCCATCATCGGCCTGCTGAGCATGCCTCCGGCAGTGGCGGTCTATAACGGACTGGCCCTGCGGTGGGACGTGCCTCCAGTCTCCCTTATCCCGGTGCTGGGTGCCCTGGCGGTCGCCTATCTACTGGGCGAAGGGATCGGCCGGCTTGCCTGCCTCAGCTTTGGCTGCTGTTACGGCAAGCCCTTGTCCGAGCTGGGCCCGAAAGCGCGTCGATTCTTTACCCCCTTCGCCGCCACCTTTCACGGCGCCACCAAGAAGATTGCCTACGCCTCAGGCCTGGCCGGGGTCGAGGTGGTGCCGATTCAGGCCATCACCTCATTGCTCTCGGTGACCTTCGGCCTATCGGCCATGTATCTTTTTCTGGAGGGACATTTCAGAACGGCTTTTTTGCTCGCCGGCATCTTCGCCCTTGCCTGGCGGATCCTCTCCGAGTACTTTCGCGCCGACTACCGGGGCGAGGGGAAATTTTCCGCCTATCAACAAATGGCTCTGTTAGGGGTCGGTTACTGCTCTCTTCTGGGACTATATGGCGGTAACAGCTCAGGCAGCCAGACCAACCTGGGGGCCGGGTTTGCCGCACTCTGGAATCCCGCATCCTTGCTTTTTTTTCAGGCCCTTTGGCTGCTGCTGTTCATCTATACGGGATTCAGCTCGGTGACCGGCGCCACGCTTTCCTTCCACGTGCGCCAGGAAAAGATCTAAAAAAAACAAATCACCCTTCACTTCAGACTTTAGATACTTCCCCCTGAAAATCTGTCACGCACCATGCGCATGGCAAAGATAGAGACAAAATCCTTGACCACCGCCCTTGCCGTGAGTTCCCGGTAGGCGCACATCAATATCGGCCTGATTGTTTCCGTCTCGACCTGAAGTTGCCTGGCCAGATCAGTGATAATGCTCTCCAACTTTATGGCGTCGGGGTCTTGCCCGTTGTTTGGCTTGTCCATTCTTTCCTCCTTCCTCTATCACGATCCGGTTACGTCAGCGAGAGCAGCAGGGGAACAAGCAGCCCGGGCTCGCAATAGGGGGCGCTTTCCTCGCTGACCAGCGGACAGTCGAGCAATTGAATGCCAAGTTTCGCAAGCCTTTCCTGGTCCACTTCCCCGGAGTATTCACCATTTTTTGAGTCAACGAGAACACAGTTAAGTACCTGATGGGTCGGGATTTCAGGTCTGTTTTTCTTCAGGTAGTGCAGCAGGGTTTCGATCTGGTCCATGAGGGTAAGGCCAACAGCCTCCGGATCCCTGCCCATGCTGGGAATATAGATTTTTGGGCAGACGTTTTTCTGGATGGCTTCGGTCACTCCCCCCGGCAGCAGGCTGGCGATGAGGCTGGAGTAGAAGCTCCCCATGGGATAACAGATCAGTTGGGCGGAGAGGATCAGCTCGGGGAGCTTGTCGCGCACCCTTGGCCAGACCTCGCCCTTGCTGGTAGCCGAGGTTGTCATGGTCAGAAAAAGGCGGACGATTTTTTTATTCAGGGGCGGAGCCTCCTTGCCGGTGAGCAGGTGCTGGCCCACCACCACCTGACCGTCGGCAAGCATCGCCCCCAGGTGAAGATAACGGTTGAGCACCGGCCGGACCGTGCCCCGCGCCGCGACCAGTTTTGAAAAAAGAAAAATCATCGGGTCGAGGTGCCGGCCGTTGTCCAGGTATCCGGCAGTGAGCACCAAATTTCCGATACTGGCCCCTCGCAGGTCGAAGTCTTGGGGCATCCGGGTAAGAAAGATTTTCAGGTGATGGCGGACAATCTTGCGCAAGGGATCGGGGATGGCCGCCACCAAGCGGTGCCGACCGCCAATCATGGTCCGCAGCTCCGCAAGGAGCGATTCCAGTTCCGTCTCTTTGGGGAAGCGGTAGGCAAAGAGTCGATACATCTCCGGGTTGCCCTGCACACTCTGGTCGGCCAAGTCCATGAGCCGGGCTCGGATATCGCCGATGGAGGGCATGGAAAAGGCCTGGCGCAGAATGGCGGAACTGCCCCCGGAATCGACGGCGGTCATGATGTGGCAGGAGTTGTGGGTGTAGTGGATCAGCTCCCGGCTCAGCCCCCGCAGGGCGCTGCCGCCGCTGAAGAAGAGCAGGCGCGGCCCCAGCTCGGGGGTGCGTCGGTAGAGTTCCACCCGGACTGGGTCCGGCAGGGTTATCTCCCTGCATACCTTGATTTTCATGGGATAATATCCGGGTCGTCCGTCAATGGTCTCGGCATTCGGCCAGGATCCCCAGGCAGGCGTGACAGGCCCGGTCGAAATCGATGCCGCCACTGATCTCGTACACCCGTGTTTTTGCGAGGAGTTCCAGATAGGCATCCTCGGAATGATCGATCTCTTCGCCGTACTCCTGGAGAAAGAAAAGGCCGGCGGATTTCATAAAGGCAGGAAGAAGGTCCCGGCGTAGCCGGATATCAACTTCCCGCACCACGGTAGGCGCAGAGCCCCGTTGCCAATTGAGGACCACCAGCCCAGCCATGGAGGCGGCCAGGGTAAAACGGCCGGGGCCAAAGCAGTGGTCGAGGAACACGTCGTATTTGTGTTCCAGGTTCCAGAGCTCCTCCGGGGCGAGATCGGAGAATCGTTCCCGGTCCTGGGGCGGAATGACCCCGGCCAGGTCGGGGTTATTGAGCGCCGTGCCGGGGTTGATGCGGGGAAGTTTAGCCACTCCGTTCATGAAGAGTCCGGCGGTATCCTCCCTGAGCAGCAGTCTATCGTTGCTGATAAAGTCCACCCCCCGGCTCATCAGGTGCAGGGCCAGGGTGGACTTGCCCATGCCCGAGAAGCCGGCCAGGGCCAGGCCGCAGCCGTGCAGGCCGACGCCGGCGGCATGGCCCAGCAGGCAGCCCTGCCGGAGTTTCCAGCTGATGAAGCGATTGTTGATGAAGTTGATCACCTGGTTGGCGTTGGCCAGGCAGGGGCCGATGGCCAGGCTATCATCGCCGCCGAAGACGAAAACCATGCCGGTGAGGCGCTTGCGTACCACGCGACCATCGGCCAGTTCGACATACTCCTCCTTAACCTTGTTCTTGCCGGGGTCCGGCTCCTTGGTAGTGAAGAGGTGGGGAAGTTCGGGCGGCTCCGCCTCATGGGCGGTGATCAGCATGTCCCAGACCGGAGCGTCGGAGAGAAAATCGCTGAAGTACTCCCGCAGAGTATTGGTCAAGGCGAGGGAATTGGTCCGCACCCCGATCCGGCAGTCATCAAAGGCGAGGACAAGCCGTTGGTCAGGCGGGAATTCCGCCCGGAGGCGCTGCACCATCTCATGACGTTCCGTGGACTTCCCGCTCATGCCTCAATCCTCCCACAGACATAGTCCGTATAATGTCGGGCCGCGTCGATGCCGCAGGCCTCCTGAATGCCCCGAAACCCCCCGAAGGCGGATACCTCAAACACCCGAGGTCCCTCGTCGGTCTCCACCACATCGACGCAGGTGAAGTCAAGGTCAAAGGGGGCCTGGGCTTTGCGGGCCAGGGCAATGATCTCCTTCGACGGCTCGTGGTGCTGATACCTGCCGCCGGAGGCGGTGGTAGTGTTCCATGATTCGTTGCGGGTGGTGCGGGCATAGGTGGTGAGATACTGGCCGCCCAGGAATACCACCCCCAGGTCGCGGCCGTTCAGCTCGATCTTTTTCTGGATATACATGATCCGGTGCTCGGCTTTATACTCCTCGATAACCGCGCGGGTCTCCTTGCCGGGCCGCAGCACGATCATGCCCCGCGCCTTGGTGGAGTAAAGCGGCTTGAAGACCGCCTCGCCGTATTGCGCCACCGCCTCCAGAGCCACGTCCACCTCTTCGGTGATGGTCAGCGGCGGCATGGGGATCCCGGCAAGTTGCAGGGTAATGGTGCAGGTGAGCCGGTCCATTACCCGGATGATATTCACGGGGTTGGAAAAGACCGGCAGCCCCTTTTCGGCCAGAAAACGGAAAACCTCCAGCCGGTCGAGCAGGTCTGGAGAGTAGTTCTTGCCGATCTTTTTGATGATCAGGCCGTCCAGAGAATTAAGCTCCACCTCGCCGGAGAGCACCCGGCCCGAGGGCAAATCAAGCCGCACCGCGCTTGGATCCACCAACAGGCGGAAACCGGTGCGTTCCGCCACCGCATCGGCAAGTTTCTCGGATGACCAACCGCCAGGAATGCCGACAACGCCTATTTTTTTCAAGAAAAGACCTCTTTTGAGAAATATCAGTAGTACATGATGCCGGAAGGCAGGGAAAAGGTGTGCCATGGGCTGTCCTGATGCGCCAATACTTTTTCCAGCAGGAAGTGGGAACGCAGAAACATCTCATGGGCAAAATCGTTATTCCACTCAAAACGGGTGGAGGTGTAAAAAGAGCGAGCCAAGGCCAGGGCCATGCGCACTTCGAAGGTTTCATCACCCTGTTCGACGGCAAACTCACGCGCCATCTGGTACATATTCCGGGTGATCCAGTTGAGCCGGTCACGCAGGTGCGTTTTAAAGACCGGCTGCCTGAAGTTGGAGACGATGAACACCGACACGTCCTGGATGTAGTCCGCTTCCCGGGATCGGTAGAGATCGATTAGCTGAATGCGCTCCCTGGCCGCGTTGTAAATGATGTTGTTGACATTGAAATCGCCGTGGATGAAGACCGAGAAGGGGGCGGCCAGTTTTTCTTCGATGTGGCGGCACTTGGCAAGCAACTCGTCGGTGGGCATTACCTCCGAGGAACCGATATCCTGGCGGGCTCGGAGAAAATCGGGATGCACACTAAGCACGCTGTGCATCCGGGCCATGATCTGCGGGATGAAGTTGGCCTTGACCGGCATCTCTTTTTTGGTCCGTTTCCATATCTCCCGAACCGTGGAGTGCAGCAGCAGACAAACCGTTTCCAACTCGGCGGGGTCGCCCTTAAGGAGAATAGCCTCAAAGGTCCGGCCAGGGAGAAACTCCACCAGCAGGGAGGCGGTCTCCTCCGATTCCTGATGACTGAACAACCTGGGGGTCAGGCCGGGGAAGATCTCGTGCCAGCGCTCCAGATTTTTCTTCTCGGTCAGGATCTTCTCCTTGTTGCCCTCCTTGAAGATGCTGCTCTGCGTCTGGGGGATGATCTGCGGTTGCTCATTATGGCCATGAACCTTGCGAATGCGACAGCCGGAACGGCTTCCCAGGATGGAGGAAAATCCCACCTCGGCCAGGTTGGTGCGCAGGCCGGACTTGCTCAGGGTTTCCTCCAGGGCCTGGAACTGTTCGATCTTGATCTTTTCGCCCAAAATGGAAAGGAGCAAGGCCTCGCCGATATTGAGCAGTGAATCGCCCATCCGCTCCAGGTAACGAAAGATAAAGAGTACGGTAACCAGATTTTCTATCTCCTTGCCGCTCCGGAGGGCCTCCATGATTTTGTCGAAATTTTCCTTGTAGATGTCATCGATCTGGTTTTCGGCCCGACAGATGGCGAGGGCTTTGCCCATGTCGCCGTTCTTGAGCACCGGGATGACCTCCTGCAAGTGTTCGGCAAGGAGGTCGAAGATCCGCTGATAATCGAAATGCTGGAGAATGGCGTGATTGTTGAGATAGTGGAGCTGGTCCGCGGCGCTGACGCAGAAGTCGCCGATACGCTCCAGATTGACGCAGATAGTGTGGGTTGCCCGAATGCTGTCCCTTTCCCTTTGGGTGATGGACCGGGCCTCGCTCAAGGTGGTAAAACAGCAGTTCTCGATCACCGTTTTGAGGTTGTCGATGTAGTCGTCCCGGCTGTTAATTTTCTGGAAGGCGGCCACCTCGCCGCTTGCCAGAAAATCGAAGGTCTCGTCGAGCTGACGCGCCACCTCGACCACCATAAAGCTGAGATTTTCCTTGAGCGCGGCGGTCAGCATGGTTTGGGCGCCATCACGAGCCGATGCTCATGGAGGAAGCGCGCTCGTCCTTGATGACCGGCTTGATCTCCGACCAGGATAATTTAATGGAAAGCTTGTTTTGTCCGTCCTTCTTCTTGGCCTGTACCGAAAACTTCATCAGATCATCGACCCGCATGGCCATCTCCTCGCCATTGGACTTGAGGATGATGCGCCCCTTTTCGATGGAGTCGATCAGGGAGACCAGATAGGTCTTGATGGAGTGGGCGTCCTGCAATGATTCGTAGTCAAACTTTTTGGTGGACATGCTCGTACCTCGATTTTTTTGATGGTCTCGTGAAAATCTTCAACATAAGAACCGCTGGTCATCCTGCCAGTCTGGCCTTGTATTCTTCCAGCACGTCATGTTTGTCCATGTGGGCCACCACCAGCTTTTTGCGGATGGCCTGATCACTCCAAGGCGGCTGCACCCCGATCTCCCGGGAGACCTTAAGGAGGTCGCGTTCATGCGGCGGCCTGGTCTTTTCACTCAGGTGGGTGTCGTCCCCCATAAAAACCAGGAGCCGTCTTTTTGAGAGGCCGGCTTCGCGGTTCTTCCGGTTGAGCACAGTGATGAGAAAGTCGGTATATTCCCAGGACTGGGGGTTCCAGACCTCATAGCCGTCCACATCATAGTCGGCCAGGAGAATGGGCCAGAACTGCTCCGGATGGGGAATGACCACCCCCGCCCCCAGCCCACGGGCTTCCTCGATGATTTCCGAGGTGCGGTAGAAATATTGGGGGGAGAAGTTCCGTTTGACGATCTCCTTGACCGCTTTCAGAAAGGCCTGGGCCCGGTTGATGACCGTATCGCCGTAATCCGGGCGCAGGGCGTCGAAGAAGTCGCGCAGCAGCTTGTTCTTGATGCTGTCCGGAGGCACCTGGTCCATATGACGGTCCAGCAGATCATTGATCTTTTGCACATAGATGCGGACAAAACCGACCAGCTCCGCATCGGCTCCGGTTTCTCCGGCAGCCTCGTCGAGCCGCTCCTCCACCGGATTGGTGATAGTGTGGATGAAGTCAAAGAGCTGGGAGGCCCGGTACTGGCGGGTATGGGCCAATTGCGCCTTTAGAACTCCGGCCCGCTCAAGGCGGCTCGTCGCAAAATGGAGCAGCAGCTGCACCTTGCGGTTGAATCCCCGCGAGTAACAGTCCACCTCGACCCCGCTGTAATTTCCGTAGCTCATCAGCATGTTGTGCTGGGTGGGGATGATCAGTTCCTCCTTCCGGTTTGGAAAGGTGGCATTGATCCGCTGCTCAATCAGCGCCATGGGGACGAATTCCGGATGCCAATGAAGCGCCATGACCCCCTGCTGCCGGGGGTAGACCTTTTCCGGGGTGAGTACCAGTCGGATCTGTTCAGGCGCCAGCTCTGTCGCGATGATGGCAAAAAAACGCTGCGCATCGCTCTCGGTGATCTCCTCCGGAATTACATCCGGCAGGTCGTGAGGAACCACTTCCGATCTATGTTTTGGTTTGACCAGTTTCATGGACAATGTCTGCTCCGTGGCTTGGCTGTGTCGGCGGGAATCACCTGCGAAGTTAAACAAATGATTTGGTCTTGGGGATTATTTGTACTGCTCATGGCAGAGCTTCTTCATCGCCTTGAGTTCGGCGTATTTTTCCTGCATGGCCACAAGGTTGCCATTTTCGCAGGCCACGTTGAGCTGAACACAGAGCTTGGCGTACTGGTCATAGTGCTCGTCGCCATAGCCCGGATAAGCCACCATGAGTTCCGAATCGGCAATGAACGCAGCCATCTCACCCTTCTCGGGCATGATCCCTTTCTTGAGCGCCTCGCCCATGGACTTGAAGCACTTGTCCATCCGTTTCTTCACTGTTTTGTACTTGGGCTTGCCGTCGGCTTCCGTCTCTTCGCCGATCCCCTCGCCACAGACCATCCCAGGCACGATGGACTTCACCTTAGCCTTCAGATAAAGCTGATCCCCTTCGCGTTTCAATTCGAGCTTCATCTTCTTGAGGTCATCGAAGGACAAGTCGAATTCCTTCAACTCCTCCATGTTGCCGTGTTCGATCATTTGAGCCAGGACGCGAAGAAAATCCGCAGCATTCTTGAAGGGCATCGTCTTCTCGAATTTCATCTCTTTGCCGGACATGATTTGTTCCCCTTGTTGTGAGTGGATGATTGTAAGGCGCCCAATACGCCGAATATGTTAAGACCATACCTGGCGATGGTTAATAACTGGTTAGCTTTTGGTTAGTTTATCTTTATGGTTTTAGATGCAGATTTTACGTAACCGTTCACCGGGGCGGTCACCAAAACACCAATAACCGCCGGACTGTAACCGTTCAACAGTGCCGCAGATTTGGACAAGCGGATCGGCGCTGCGTACCTCGTGTACGTAAGCCGGGCCGATCGTCCGAAGATGTGGTGCTGCTGAACGGTTACGATTTAACGGCCAAGAACAATTGCCGTGGAGTGCGTCTGCCCCAATGTGAAGGAAATTGGGTTCCCTGGAGAAGTGAAACCTACTCTCCTGTTTTCCCGCTCATGCCGCTTTTCCGTCTTCCGCGGGGCTCAAAGAGCGGACAGCCTCCCGCCGGTTGCGGACAATGGCCGAGCCTTTTTCCTTCTTGGCTGCCCGCTTCACCCCGGAGGCGAGGAAGGCCAGCTCCGCATAGGAATTCACCGGGCATTCCTCGGTGCTCACGATGCCGATGGAGAGCGAAAGCAGGGCAAACCGCCGCTGTTCCCCTTGCCGATCGCGGGCATAATAATGGCCATCGTGCACCTCCTGCTCCCCATGAAATTCCGGCAGCAATTTTTGCAGCTCCTCGATAATTTGTCGGCAGATTTGCTGGGAGGCATAGGGCCGGGTGATGACGATAAAATCATCCCCCCCGATGTGGCCGACAAAACGAAAACGGTCGTCGCCGCCGGGTTGAACGAGATCGACAATGGCCTGACCGAGCCTCTTGATGACCAGATCCCCCTTTTCAAAGCCGTAATAATCGTTATAGGGCTTGAAATCGTCGATATCTATATAGCAGACGTCGAAATGGACCTTACGCTGGAGCAGCGTAGCTACAGTTCGCTGGATGAATTCGTTGCCAGGCAGCCCTGACAGGGGGTTCGCCCCCTTGGCCAGACGAAGGCTTTTCTGGGTAATGGCCTCGAGCAGGGCGTTGATGGCCACGGTGCCGAGGTATTTGCCGTTTCTGGTCACGCAGATATCGTCATACAGATGTCTGCCCCTCCGATTCTTGATCTTCCGCACCACCTCTTCCATGGGTGTTGCCGCCTCAACCAGGAGGAAGTCATCGCCAAGCACATCCTTGACCGCTCGGTGGGCGGAGAGGGCAAAGCCATAGCCATGGGGGCCGACCATCTGTTTCTCCAGAAAATGCATCCGGTTCAGCATGCCAAGAACCCTTTCCTCGTCCACAACCGGGAGGCCCTGCAAATTGACATTTTCCATGAACCGTTGATGGGCGATCATGAGCGACTGTTGGAGCGTAAGGGGCTCAACATACTTGACGGTGGCGCTTATGGTACAGGATTCCCCCGGAGCCTCGGCACAATAGGAGGCATCAAGGGCAACCAGCGGAGCAAGGCGCTGCCGGCTTAAGTTCGGCCCCGGTCGTTCCAGGAGGAAGCCCTGAAGCAGATCAATATCAAAGCGGGCCACGGTCTCCAGCTCTTCCGGCCTCTCGATCCCCTCGGCAATGATGGTGATGCCCAGCTTGTGGCATACCGTGGCAATGGCGTCCACCAGATTATGCTTAAAGGAGTCCTGGTCGATATTGGTGATGAAATGCCGGTCCACCTTGACATAGTCCGGCTCGATGACCGAAAGCATCTTCAGCCCGCCGTAACCGACCCCGAAGTCGTCGATGGCAATCTTGTATCCCCGTCTCCGGTAGTATTCCACCGATCTTTTAAAAAGATCGTAGTTCCGAATCGCGTCCTGCTCGGTGATCTCCAGAATAATCCTTTCCTTGGCTATGCCGTATTCCTCGGCCATCCGGTCTGTCTCGCCGCTCCGGTGATGATGCATAAGGGTGGCCGGACAGATATTCACATAGAGGTAGGCGTTTCTCTCGGCGAAACCCAGCTCCGCCGCACGAGAAAAGGCATTTTCCCGGCAGATCATATCAAGGGTTGGAATGATGCCTTCGGCCTGGGCTTTTTGAAAAAGCTCTCCGATATCAAGGGGCGGGGTCCTGGCCTCCCGCAGTCTGGCCAAAGCCTCATAGCCGAAAACCTCCCCGGTTCGCCGGGAAAAGACCGGCTGAAACCAGGCGGTGAGGCCATTATTGTCCAGCAGGTCAAGGATCTCCGCCTGGGTTAAGCCGCTCGACTGAATCCCGCTGCGCTCCGCCTCGTCTTCCAGCATAAAGATCTCCGCCGACTGGCTCATGCGGCCACCAGCCGGGGGAAGAGCCGTCCGGACTCCTCCTGCCACCGTTCCTCTGCCACCGCCGCTTCCTCCTGTCCGTTGATCAAGGTAATCAGCGCCCCCGAGATAAGCCGCAGCTCCACCGCCTGGGTCCGCAATTCCGCCGCGGTTCTCGCGGCCTCTCCCGCCTCGACCGAGGCCGCCAGACTCACCGTGTCGATCTCACCCATGGCCGCGCCCACCTGCCTAATGCCGATAACCTGCTCGGCGCTGGCCACCGCGATGTTCTGTACCTCCTCATCAACTCTGGCGATACCCTGGTGGATCTCGACAAACGCCTTGTCCAGACTTTCACAGAGCACGCTGCCCTGCTTGACCTTCTCGATATTATTTTTAATGATTTCGCCGGTTTCCTTGGCGGAAGAGGCCACATTATGAGCCAGCCTCCTGATCTCCTCGGCAACCACGCCGAAACCGGACCCGGCCTCTCCGGCCCTGGCCGCTTCCACGGCAGCGTTGAGCGCCAGCATGTTGGTCTGAAAAGCGATGTCGTTGATGTTCTTGATGATCTTCATTACCCCGGCAGACTGGCCTTCTATCTCCTGCATGGCCTGGAGCATCATGGCCATCTGCGCCCCGCCATCCAGCACCACCCGTTGCATGTCATTAGAAAGAGCGCCGGCCTGCCGGGCGCTTTCGTTGTTGGCCTGGGTCTGGCCGAAGAGCTGTTCGATGGCGGCGCCGGTCTCTTCCACCCCGGCAGCCTGCCGCCCCTTCCCCTCCGCCAGGCTCAGGCTTGAAGCGGAAAGCAGGGTTGACTCCTCATAGACCTGCTCCACCACGCCCTGCAATCTTTCCTTGATCTGCAGCAAAGGCTGCATCACCTTGCGGCCAAGATAAAAAAGGATGAACAGAAAGACGCCGAAAACGCCAAGCCCGGAGCCGAGAAAGGCGAGGAGGGAATAATTCTTCGCCTTCCGGAACAAGGCCTCATGCTCGGTTCCCACTGCGGCAATGACCACGCCGGCCCGCACCCCTGTCTGTTTGGCGACATGCTCGGCCAGGGTCCGGGCCAGGGTGACGGCCTGCACAGCCTGGTCACCGGTATACTGATCAGCGGCCCGGATGCCATCGGAATACTTCTCCTGAAACTCGATCATGCCCTGACCGACGGTGAGTTGCCGCTTGAACTTGTCATATTCCCCGGAAATCTGTTGCAAGAGCTGCAAGGCCGCCGGATCCCGCGCCAGGGCCTTTTGCCCGGCCCCCAGCATGGTGGTGATCCTGACATCACCCTTTGCCAGCTCCTGGGCGTACTTGGCCCGCATGTCCAGAAACTGGCCCCGGATCAGAAAATTTTTCCACTGCAACATCTGCTCCAGCAGGGCTGCCTGCAGCTCCCGGACCAGAAGCACATGGTCGATACCGTTTTCGCCGGAAACCTGGATCCCTTCGTTTGCCTGACGCGCTCCCAAAATGAGCTCTTCCTGGGTGTTTACCGAAATGGTGTACAGCACACTCATCCCAACCCCTGCGGCCAGCATGATAAAGACAAAGAAAAAACCAAGCCTGTTTTTCAAGTTCCGACGCATGACGTGCCCCCTCTATGCTGCTTGAATGAGTTCCTGGTTCTTCTGCCGGTTGATTTGTATACTGCTGTTCCCGGCGGGAATACGGCTTTCCCTTGCCTGACATCCCGCCCCAGAGGAGCAAAGATAGGCAGGGCAAACGATGTGTCTGCCGCTTTGGCAAAACCTTTCCACCTCACCCAGGCTGGGAACGTACGGAGAGTTCTTGGCGGAACAGCTGGCCACGGACCAGGTGTGTGTTCCGTGGCTGTAATGGAGAAGATGTTTGCAGTGCATGGCGTTAGCCTCCCTATGCGGTTGTGGTGATCTGGTTTCCATGGGGAACAGACTACCGCCCTATTATTAGGCGTTAATCAGGTAACGATTATTTTCCAATTCAAAAAAGCGCCTCCTACAGATGTTTTGCCGGACAGGACAAGGAGGAATATGGGTGGGGAAAAAATATTACCGGGGAATTGTGCAAGTGCGGCTGGATCTTCAACAGTTTCGCGTCAGGATGCAATCCTTCATCTTCTGTTCATCTCCTAATGAAAGCCTAATAAAATTCTAACAATCAGGGGGCATAGTGGGGGTCAGTACTTAACGGCAGCACCGTAAACCGGCATCCGCCATCCATAACCCACTTTCAAGGAGAGTAAACCATGATGACGCAGAAGATCTTTTTAAGCAGAACCGTCGCAAAAGCGGCACTGGCAGGTTGCCTGGTCGCTTTAGCCGCCACCACCGCTTTTGCCGACAATGTTAAGGTTGACGCGAAAATCCCCGCCTACAAAAAAGTAAGCGGCGTTTCCGGCAACCTCGACAGCATCGGCTCGGACACCCTGAACAACCTGATGACCTACTGGGCCGAAGGCTTCCGCAAGGAATACCCCAATGTCCGCATCCAGATCGAGGGCAAGGGCTCAAGTACCGCGCCGCCAGCCCTTCTTTCCGGCACCGCCCAGCTCGGCCCCATGTCCAGAGCGATGAAGTCCGAGGAGATCGACGCCTTCACCAAGAAATACGGCTACGCCCCGACCCAGATCAGCGTGGCCCTCGACTCCCTGGCGGTGTTCGTCAACAAGGACAACCCGATCAAAGAGATGAGCCTGCAAGAGGTTGACGCGATTTTTTCCAAAAACCGCAAAGGCGGCCTGAGCGAGGCTATCACCACCTGGGGCCAGGTGGGTCTTCCCGGCAAGTGGCAGCAGGCCCCGATGAGCATCTACGGTCGTAACTCCGCCTCCGGCACCTACGGCTATTTCAAGGAAAAAGCCCTTTTCAAGGGAGACTACAAGGATACCGTCAAGGAGCAGCCCGGCTCCGCTTCGGTGGTCATGGGGATTACCGAGGATGAAAACGGTATCGGCTACTCCGGCATCGGCTACCTGACCTCAGGGGTCAAAACCCTGGCCCTGAGCAAGAAGAAAGGGGAAAAAGCCCATGAAGCCAACTACGATAACGTACTGAGCGGCAGCTACCCCCTTTCCAGAACCCTGTACATCTATGTGGGCAAGGAACCGAACAAGCCGCTGCCCGCCCAGACCGCCGAGTTCCTCAAGTACATCCTCTCCAAGGGTGGTCAGGAGATCGTGGTGAAAGACGGCTTCCTGCCCCTGCCTGCCAAGGTGGTGGAAAAAGAGCTGGCCAAGCTCAAGTAACCATCCCCGGCCATGGCCGGGCATAGGTTCACCTCCTCCCGGCCCCCGGGAAGGCCGGCGCCGATGGGCAGGCTTTCCCGGGGGCTTCTCAGGTAGAAGCCTCAAGGCGCAGCATGATTAAAATGGCAAGGAACCCCATGCAAAAACTCGACAAACAGTTCATCAAAAAAGTCCGCCGCCAGGACCGGTTCGCCACCCGCGCCATCACCGTGGGCGGCCTGCTGGTCATCGCCAGCGTCATCGCCATTCTGGTGCTGATCGTCCGCGTGACCCTGCCGCTGTTCCAGACGGCCGACGCCACCATCATCCACCGCGTGGCCACCGCATCAGTACAACCCCCTGTTCTGGCCGTGGGCATGGACGATACCCAGGAAGTGGGCTTTACCCTCGACGATAACGGGCTTTTCTCCTTCTACGATCTCGCCTCGGGCAAGACCTTTTTCACCGCCCCCGCATCCACCAACAAGGCCAGGGTGCATTCCGTCGAAAGCAACAAGAACAACGTCTTCACCCTCCTCTTGAGCGACAACAGCGTCACCGTCTCCCAGGTTGATTTCCGGTTGCTCTATGGCGAAGACGGCCAACGGACCGTCCAGCCGGAGATCACCCGGATGGGCGAATATCCGGCCCGGAGCTATCCGGCCCCGGTCAAGAGCGTTGCAGCCCGCAGCCATGAAGGACGGCTAACCAAGGTGGCGCTCCTGGCGGACAACCGGTTCCAGATCGAGCACGAGGTGGTCACCACCAATATCTTGGGCGATGAGAAGAAGGAGGCCTTTTCTTTTCTGCTCAACGAAGAGCTGCCCGGCACAATCACCACCTTCACCCTGGACGAAAAAGGCAGTGCCCTCTTTGCCGGCACCGATACCGGCAGCCTCTTGCGCTGGGATCTGCGGGAAAATGAAACCGCCGAGCGCACCGACAATGTGGTGGCCGTGCCGGGCAATAAGGGCATTACCGCCCTGGCCATGGTTTTCGGCGACATCTCCGTGGCAGTGGGCGACGCCGAGGGCGGGCTTGCCACCTGGAGCCAGATCTGGACCGGGGAAGGAGACAACCGGGTGCGGAAGCTTCGCAAAACCCATACCCTGACCAGCCACCAGGCTCCGGTGGCGCGGATCATCCCCTCCCGCCGCTCTAAATCCCTAGTCAGCCTGGGGGCAGACGGCAAAACCCATTTTGACCATATGACCAGCGAAAAACATCTGCTGGATCTTGAGCCTGCCCTGACCATGGCGGGCATCTCCGGCCAGGGCAACGGCCTAATCGGTCTTGCTTCGGATAACAGCCTCACCGTCTGGAATGTCGATGCCCCCCACCCGGAGATCAGCCTGAAAACCCTGTTCGGCAAGGTCTGGTACGAAAGCTACGACAAGCCGGAGTACGTCTGGCAGTCTTCCTCCGCCTCCGATGATTTCGAACCGAAATTCAGCCTGGTCCCGCTGTTGTTCGGCACCATCAAGGGCACTCTGTACGCCATGATTTTTGCCGTGCCGCTGGCCATCTTCGGCGCGGTCTACACCAGCCAGTTCAGCACCCCCACTTTTAAAAAGACCGTCAAACCGGTGGTGGAGATCATGGCTTCGATCCCCTCAGTGGTAATCGGCTTCCTCATCGCCCTCTGGCTGGCGCCCATCGTGGAAAAGGGGATCCTCGCCGTGATTCTAGGAGTGCTCCTCCTGCCGTTGATCTTCGTCGGGATCATGGCCGCACTAAGACCCTTCTACAAAACACCCACCTTGCAAAACTTCTGCAACGGCCATGAATTTCTGATGCTGACCCCGGTCATCCTCCTGGCCGCGGCCCTGGCCATGTGGATCGCCCCAACCGTGGAGCAGCTGCTCTTTGCCGGCAATTTCAAGCAGTGGCTCTACAACGACCTAGGTTTGCGCTATGACCAGCGTAACTGCATCATCATCGCTTTTGGTCTCGGCATCGCGGTAATCCCCATCATCTTTTCCATCACCGAGGATGCCATCTCCAACATCCCGCCCAGCCTGACCGCTGCCTCCCTGGCCCTGGGCGCCAGCCGCTGGCAGACAATCTGGCGGGTGGTGCTGCCCTCGGCCAGCCCCGGCATCTTTGCCGCGATGATGATTGGTTTTGGCCGGGCGGTCGGGGAAACCATGATCGTGCTCATGGCCACCGGCAACACTCCCATCCTCGACTGGTCGATCTTCAACGGCATGCGGACCCTGTCCGCCAACATCGCCGTGGAAATCCCGGAAGCGCCGCTGGGCGGCACCCTGTACCGGGTCCTCTTCCTCTGCGCCTCCATGCTCTTCGCCCTGACCTTTGTGGTGAACACCGGGGCGGAGCTGGTCCGCGAGCGATTGCGGAAGAAATATGGGCGATATTAAAAATTGTTTGCCACGAAACCCACGAAAGGACACGGAATATGGGTCCAGATTGATTTATCTAGCAACTTTTCGTGGTTTTCGTGGGTTTCGTGGCAAAGTTTTGTAAGTTTGGAGAAAACATCATGAGCAAAAAATTCTGGCGGCAGGGAGAACCATTCGTCTGGGCCACCGGCCTGGCTCTTTCTCTGATCCTGTTTTTGACCCTGCTCCTCTTCTATGTGGTAATGGCCAACGGCCTTACGGTCTTCTGGCCCAAAAAGGTCGCTCTGGCAACCTTGAGCGACGGCCAGCATCTGCTCGGGGAGATTGTCCAGGAAGAGACCATTCCGGGCGGCGAAAAGAAACGGCTCCAGTTCAAGATCGGCAACCGGGATCTCTACGGCCTTGACTTCAAATGGGTGGACTCTTCCGAAATCACCAACCTGAGCTTTCCAAAAGAGGTCCAGGTCATTGAGCGCATGGAATACGGTAATTTTTACGGCTATCTTAGCGAACTGGAGGTCAAGGGGCTCGCCCCGCCAGCCTCGGGATCCAACAGCCTGGCCCAAACCATTGCGGCCCTGGACGACCGGAAAAATGAGGTGCGGCTGCTGGGCAAAAAGATCGCCAACATCAACCGGCGGGTGGAACTGATCGACCACCGGCTGGCCACGGCCCTTTACAACAAAGAAGAAACCACCCCTGCCCTGGCCGCCCTCAAAGGCGAGAAAAGCGGGCTCAAAACCGAGTTTGAAGCACTGGTCACCATTCTTGGCGAAAAAGCCGCGGCCCTGGCCACCAATCAGGCGATCTTCACCGACGCCAACGGCCGGACCAAGGCCATTTCCCTGCCCAGCATCGTCCGTACCTACCAGCCCAACGGGATGTCTTTTTTTGCCAAGTGCGGCTATTACCTGGAGCGGCTGCGGGAACTCTTCTTCGACGAGCCCCGGGAATCGAATACCGAGGGCGGCCTGTTCCCGGCCATCTTCGGCACCGTCATGCTGATCTTTCTCATGAGCATTCTCTCCTTTCCCCTTGGGGTACTGGCCGGCATCTATCTGCGCGAATACGCAAGGGATGGCTGGCTGGTGAGTATGGTCCGCATCGCGGTCAACAACCTGGCCGGCATCCCCTCCATCGTCTACGGCATCTTCGGCCTGGGCTTTTTCGTCTACGGAATCGGCGGCTCCATCGACCAGTTTTTTTTCCCGGAACGGCTGCCCACCCCAACCTTCGGCACCGGCGGTATCCTCTGGACCAGTCTGACCCTGGGACTGCTCACCGTGCCGGTGGTGATCGTGGCCACGGAAGAGGCCTTGGGTTCCATTCCCCCCGGCATCCGGGAGGGCTCCCAGGCTCTGGCCGCCACCAAGTTCCAGACCCTGACCAAAATCCTGCTGCCCATGGCCTCGCCCGGCATCCTCACCGGCTTCATCCTCGCCATGGCCCGAGCTGCGGGCGAGGTCGCCCCGCTGATGATCACCGGGGTGGTAAAATTGGCACCGGCCCTCCCCCTGGACGGGGTCTTCCCCTACCTGCATCTGGACCGGAAATTCATGCACCTCGGCTTTCATATCTACGACATCGGCTTTCAGTCCCCCAACGTGGAGGCGGCCAAGCCAATGGTCTATGTCACCACCCTGCTGCTGATTCTGATCGTGCTGGCCATGACCAGCACCGCTATTTATCTGCGCAACAAGATGCGTCAACGCCATTCCATAGTTGATGTGTAGGAGCCGTTACCAAACAGCTACACGGTACTTTTTGAGTTTTCCGTTACGGCTCCTTATGCCGGGGACGGCATCCGAGTATGCAGAGTATTCAACCAACGGCGATAATTTGAGGAGAAAAAATGCTCGCAACCGACAATGCCATAATTAACATCGACAACCCGCAGGTCGAGATCGAAGGGTTGAATCTCTATTACGGGGAGAGCCAGGCTCTCAAGGATCTTAGCTTCGGCATCACAGCCCAGCAGGTAACCGCTCTGATCGGCCCCTCGGGCTGCGGCAAATCCACCCTGATCCGCTGCATCAACCGGATGAACGATCTGGTCGACGGCCTGCGGATTGAGGGGGTCATAAAAATCGACGGAGAAAACATCAACGACCCCACCCTGGATGTGATCGAACTGCGGCGCAAGGTCGGCATGGTCTTCCAGAAATGGAACCCCTTCCCCAAGTCGATCTACGAAAACATCGTCTACGGGTTGCGAATCGCCGGCATTCAGGACCAGGCCGTACTAGACGAGGCCGCGGAAAAATGCCTGAAACGGGCGGCCCTCTGGGACGAGGTCAAGGACCGGCTGCACCAGTCGGCAATGGGCCTTTCCGGCGGCCAGATGCAGCGGCTCTGCATCGCCAGGGCCATTGCCGTAAGCCCGGAAATCATCCTCATGGACGAGCCCTGCTCGGCCCTGGACCCGCGCTCCACCGCGAGGATAGAAGATCTCATCCGCGAGCTGCGGGGAGAGTACACCATCATCATCGTCACCCACAACATGCAGCAGGCGGCACGGATCTCCGATTACACGGCCTACATGTACCTGGGAGAGATGATCGAATACGGACCTACCCAGACCCTGTTTACCATGCCAGTGAAAAAGGAAACCGAGGATTACATAACCGGCCGCTTCGGCTGAACGCTTGCAAACGCCCCGCAGCACCACATCTGCTTTGTCATCGGCCTGCTCGTGTGCACCAGCACACTTCGCCGACCTCTTGGTCGGCACTGCTGCCGACGATTGACACGCGCATCTGCGGCACTGCTGGGCGTTTGCAACACGGTCGTAGGGGAAGACACCCAGCCGTATAGAGAATTAAAATATTCTCCCGCGAAGCGAGAGACACCATTAGGCCCCCGAAGGGGGCGCTGTTCTCCCCCATGGTCACGCCGCCGAGCAGCGCAGTCTTGGCCGAATAAGGTGCTTGCACTGTTTGAGCGCAGCGAGTTTGCAAGCGCCCGGCCAAGGCGAGCAGCACAGGGCATCCCGCCTCCGGCGGGACAAGTGGCGGGGTGCCCTTTCTTTTGGTTCGTTTTCTTTGGGCAAGCAAAGAAAATGAACAAACCCACATAACTATCACGCCGGATAGCCCAAACCTTCCGTGCCCGTCGCAAATGCGGCGGCTTTATGAAAAAAAGGAGACAACTCCATGGCTAAAAACATTCAAACAGAAATCGAAAAGCTCAAAAACCTGATCGTCTATCTCGGCACGGCGGTGCAGGAAAACCTGCAAAAATCAGTCAAGGCCCTGTGGGAAAAAAATCCCGAGCTGGCCTGGCAGGTAATCGCCACGGACAAGGGCGAGATCGACCGCCTGGAGATCAGCGTGGAGGAGGAATGCCTGCGCCTCCTGGCCCTGCATCAGCCGGTGGCCGGCGATCTGCGCTTCATCGTCACCGTACTCAAGATCGACAACGATCTCGAACGTATTGGCGATCTGGCCGCCAAAATCGCCGACAAGGTCATCCTGCTTCACGACCTCGACCCGGTAAAATTTACCTCCGATGCCATGCTGATCCCGGAGATGTTCAACGCCATGTTTGCCAAAACCATCTGGATGTTCCAGAATACCATGGAAGCCTTTATCAACGAGGATATTGACCTGGCCTACAAGGTGTGCCTGGAGGACGACGAGGTGGATCGGGACAAGGCGGCCATCCGCACCGAGATGGAGGAGATCATCATGCACGATCCGGCCCAGCAGGTCTATCTGGCCAAGCTGATCAGCGTGGCCCGGAGCATGGAGCGCATCGCCGATCATTGCACCAATATCTGCGAAGACATTATTTATATGGCGCAGGGCAAGATTGTCCGCCATCATATAACACGATAATCTTCCCGGAACTGTCGCCGTCACATACCGCTCAGGAGAAAGTCAATGGCCCGAGAAACCATCCTTGTCGTAGAAGACGACGAAAACATCCAGCAGCTGGTGGGCTACAACCTGGCCAAGGCCGGGTTCCACGTGATCTATGCAGACAAGGGAGAACAGGCCTTCGACCTGATCAGGCGGGAAAAGCCGGAACTGATCGTCCTCGACCTCATGCTCCCGGGCTTAAGCGGCTTCGAGGTTTGCAAGCTGGTGCGCAAGGACCCCAAAACCAGGAATCTGCCCATTGTCATGCTTACCGCCAAAAGCGAGGAGAACGACATGGCGATGGGGCTCGACCTCGGGGCGGACGACTACATCACCAAGCCCTTCAGCCCCAAGATCCTCGTCTCCCGGATCAAGGCCGCCCTGCGCCGCAAGGAAGGGCTGGCAGAGGAAGGGAGCGAAGGCAGAAAAAAGGGCTCCCTTACCATCCACAAAATAACAATCGATCCAAACCGCTACGAGGTGCTGGTGGCCGGCGTGGCCATCTCCCTGACCGTTACCGAGTTTTCCATCCTCGAACTCCTGGCCCGGCGACCGGGCTGGGTTTTCAACCGCCAGCAGATCATCGACGGGGTCCGGGGCTACGACTACGTCATCACCCCCCGGGCCGTGGATGTCCAGGTGTTCGGGCTGCGGAAAAAACTGGGCGAGGCGGGCAGATACATCGAAACCGTGCGCGGCATCGGCTACCGCATGCAAGGCTGATGTGGTGCTGCTGGACGGTTACGTTGTAAGCGATCACAGGGCACCACATCTTGCGGCGATCGGTCCGGCTCACGTACAAAAGTACGCATCGCCGTCCCGCTTGTCGCAATCTGCACCACCCTATGACCGCTTTTAGTTGAGTTGAGCAGCTTGTCTGCTCAAAACGAAACTTATACCCGAAGGGTGATTCCGTGGTTATTTGACCTTTGTGGGCTTACCCCGTGATTGGTTACGTTACGTTTTCTTTACCTGTTGCTGCCGCTCGGCCGAAGGCAGGGCAAGATCCATGACCATGCCCTGGGTGGAGAGAATGAGCAGCCGCTGTTCCTCCCCGATCTGCACCGGTTGCGGCAGAATGTGCTGCTGGAGCAGCACCTGTACTTGCTTGGCCGCAAACGTCACCCCCCTGCACTCCGGTTCGAGGACAAATTCGCACCCCTCCTTCCAGCCGGAACAGCCGTAGGCCCTCTTTCCCTTGACCACCTCCCGGCCGCAGAGCGGGCAGCTGCCCCAGCGCCCGGGGTCAAGCCGTTCGGCAACACTGCTCTTAATCAGGGTGCGGATGTAGCCGGAAATTCCGGCCATGAACTCGCCTGGGTCGAGCTGGCTGCGCTCGATTTTCTTGAGTTTTTCTTCCCACTCCCCGGTCATTTCCGGCGATTTGAGCAAGGGATCCCGGATGAGGGCGATCAGGCAGCGGCCCATGTCGGTACAGCGCAGCTGCTTTTTCTCCCGTTGGATATAGTTGCGGCTGAGTAAGGTTTCGATGATGGCCGCCCGGGTGGCTGGGGTGCCGATGCCCCGCTCCTTGAGGGCTTCGCGGAGAGCATCATCCTCGACCAGTTTGCCGGCCGCCTCCATGGCCCCGAGCAGGGAGTTTTCGCTGAAGTGCTTGGGCGGGATGGTTTTGCCTTCACGCAGGGATGGCTCGTGGGGTCCGGTCTCCCCTTTGGCAAAGACCGGCAGGGGTTGTTCCTCGGCCGCCTCCTGACTCTGTTTCCTGTTGAGAAAGAGCGCGGTCCAGCCCGGCTCGACAATCTGCGTTCCCTTGGCCTCAAACTTCACCTCATTGCTGACCCCGTCCACCGTGGTAATATTTTTTACGCAGGCGGGATAAAAGGCTGCGATGAACTGGGTGATAATCGCCTCGTAGACCAACTGCTCGTGACCATTGAGGCCGCGCGGCGCAACCCCGGTGGGAATGATAGCGTGGTGATCGCTGACCTTGCTGTCGTCGATAATCCGCTTGCTGAAAGGCAATTTCGTCAGGTTGAGCCGGGCAATCTCTTCCGGCCGGATGGTTTTGAGCTGGGCCAGGATTTGGGGAATGCGCGGCTGCAGGTCTTTGCTGAGATAGCGCGAATCGGTCCGCGGATAGGTGACGAACTTTTTTTCGTAGAGATTCTGGCTGGCGGCAAGGGTATCGGCCGCCGAGAGTCCATGCAATTTGTTGATTTCCCGCTGCAGGGTGGTGAGATCGAAGAGCTGCGGCGGCTGCTCTTTTTTCTCTTTCGCGGCAATCCCGGTGACAACAAAGGGCTGGCCGGTGATTTTATCGAGCAGCGCCTGACCCTTATCCGGCTGGGCAAAACGCTTGCCGGTGAACTTGAACACCACCTCGCAATAGCGGGTGGTAAGCTCCCAGAAGAGCTGAGGCCGGAACTGGAGGATGGCGTCGTCGCGTTCCACGATCATGGCCAGAACCGGGGTCTGGACCCGGCCGATGCTCCAGAGCACCCGGTCGCCGGTGCCGCCCAGCCGTCCATGGCGGACGGTATAACAGCGGGTGGCGTTGAGACCGACAATCCAGTCGGACTCGCTGCGGCAGCGGGCCGCGGCATAGAGCGGGTCGTAATCGTGGCCGTCCTTGAGATCCTTGAAAGCCTCCTTGATCGCCTCCGGGGTAAGCGAGTTGAGCCAGAGACGGCGGATCGGCTTATCCTCGCAGCCGCACAGGGCCAGGATGTAACGGAAGATCAGCTCCCCTTCCCGCCCGGCATCCGTGGCGCAGATGATTTCCTCGGCCTGGAGGCACAGGGTCTCGATAACCTTGAACTGCTCCTCCACCCCGCGGTTCTTGACCAGGGTAAGCTTAAACTGCTCCGGCACGAATGGGAGGGTTTCCAGCGACCAGCGCTTGAGGGCGGGATCGTATTCGCCCGGTTCCTGCAGGGTGACGAGATGGCCGAAGGCCCAGGTGACCGCGCAGCCGCGCCCCTCAAGGTAGCCTTTTTTTTTGCTCTTGATCTCAAGAACCTCGGCTATGTCGCGCGCCACGGAGGGCTTCTCGGCAATAACAACTTTCATGCTACGATTTTCTCACGGTCATTATTGATGGACTCGCAGGTCATTTTTTACACCCAAAGGGTATAAGTTTCGTATGAGCAGGCAAGCTGCTCAACTCAGCTTTAACGCAGAGGCGCAAAGTCGCAAAGGTCAAATAACCACGGAATAAGCGCGTTCGGGACAGAGAGCGCAGACAAGCCTTTTAAAAAAAACCTCTCTGCTTTGGCTGGCTTAAAGTGCGAAAAAGGAAGGGCACGGGCGGGAATCAGCCTGCCAGCACCTTGTCGATCTCGACGGACAGTTCCCTGATGGCGAATGGTTTGCTGAGCATGGCCGCAAAGCCGTACTCCCGATAATTGGCCATCACCGGGTCGTTTGAGTAGCCGCTGGCCACAATGGCTTTGGCCTGGGGGTCAAGAGCAAGCAGTTCCTTGATCGTCTCCCTGCCGCCCATGCCGCCGGGAATGGTAAGATCCAGGATAGCCAGATCGATGGAGGTGCCGGCCTCCCGGTTCTCACGGTACAGCCGCAAAGCTTCCTCGCCGTCTGCGGCCAGAACCACCGTGTAACCAAGGTATTCGAGGACATTCCGGGTAAGATTTCTGACCATAATATCATCATCCATCACCAGAATCCTGGCTTGGCCAGCCACCTTTTTGACTCTGACCACCGGCTCTTCGCTTATTTTCTCCTTGGGAGAGGCGGGCAGGCAAATGGTGAAAGTGGTGCCCTGCCCTTCTTCTGATTCCACCGTGATCCGGCCGCCGTGCCTGGCAACGATGGAATGGGTTACGGCGAGTCCCAGCCCGTGCCCCTCGGGCTTGGTGGTAAAATATGGATCGAAAATGTTGTCCAGCAGATGAGCGGGGACACCCGGCCCATGGTCACAGATGACGATGCGCACATAATCGCCGACGTCTCCTTCGCTTTCTTCCTGGTGAACATTGCGGCAGGAGATTTCCACCACCCCGCCGTCGGGCATGGCCTGGGCCGCGTTGAGGATGATATTCTGAACCACCTGACTGATCTGGCCAGAATCCACCGGCACCGGCCAGAGATCGTCAGCCAGTTGGAAATCGCCGCGCACCTTGCTGCCGCGCAAAATAAATTCGGCGGAATCCCGGATCACCTCGCCGATGGCGGCCAGCCGCTTGACCGGTTCCCCGCCCTTGGCAAAGGTAAGAAGCTGGCCGGTAAGGTTCTTGGCCCTGAGAGAGGCTTTCTTCGCGGCTTCCAACAGGGATTTTGTTGCTTCTTCGTCGCAGGGCAACCGCAGGGCAAGATCGATATTACCCAGGATGGCGGCGAGAATATTGTTGAAGTCGTGGGCAATCCCTCCGGCCAGAATCCCCACCGATTCCAGCTTCTTGACTTTGAGCATATCCGCCGTCATCCGATTTTTTTCCGTTTCATCGCGAAAAACCAGGACCGCGCCCACCATCTCGCTCTGCGCGTTGCGGATCGGGGCGGCGCTGTCGGCAACCTCCCTTTCCATCCCGGTTCTGGCACGCAGCAGCATCCGACCGCTCAACATGGTGACCTGGCCGTTACGCAACACCCTTGTCACCGGATTTTCTATCGGGGAACGGGTCTGGCCGTCAAGCAGCTGAAAAATCTTCTCCAGGGGGCGACCAAGCGCCTCGTGCTGTTCCCAGCCGGTAAGTCGTTCCGCCACCTTGTTGAGCAAGGTCACCCTGCCCTCGATATCGGTACTGATCACCCCGTCGCCGATGCTGCGCAGCGTAACCACCAGCCGTTCCTTTTCGGCAGCAAGTTCAAGCTCGGCCCGATTTCGTTCCAACACTTCCTGGTGCAGGTCTTCCACCGCTCCGGTCAATTCCCTGGTCCGCTCCGCCACCCGGTCTTCCAGCAAGGCATGGGCCTGATGCAGCTCTTCCTCCACCTGCCGACGAGTGATAATTTCCCGCTCCAGAGGACGAATGGCCATGAATCTAAGAAGAAACCACAGCACCAGGCCGATGAACATCGTGACGGTCAAGGAAAAAAGGAGCAGATCACGCTTGAAACGCTTAAGCGGCGCAGCAGACAAGACTTTATCCTTGACGATCTCCAGGGTCAAAAGATGCTGCCCCTCGAAATAGATCGGCGTGGAGGCAATAAGAATGTCGTCGGCCGGCTTATCACGCTCGAATTCGGCCAGGGTCTGGCCTTTGGGGAAAAAAGCATGGATGGCCACTACCTCCGGGGTACTCCGTCCCCACTGGAGGAGAAACTGCTCAACCTTACTGAACTCATGCTGCAGCAAGGGCTCGACCACAAAAGAGCCGATCAGCTCCAGGTCGTGCCCGACTTTTTCGTCCTGTTCCAGATCGTGCTTGTACTGTTCCCGCAGGAAAAAGAAACTGTCCAGCCCGACCAGAAACAGAGCCAGGACCAGCATGAAGGCGAAGAGAGTACGCCAATATTTTCGAGGAGAAAGCGGCATGGTTCATTCTCCGGGCATAGGGCCAAGATTGCCATAGGTAAGGCAAAGCTGGCGAACCGAATCGTACTCCCGGTCGGTGGCAGGGGCCATGCCGGTGGCGGTTTTCTGGATCGAGGTAAGCACGGCCGGATCCTTGAGTTGGAGCAGGGCGAGGCGCAGGTTCTCCACCAAGGGGGCGGGCAGCTTTTTGCCGGCCAGGAAAAGATGCTCGGGGATCGGCGGACTTTTGCTCAGAATCCTTAAGCCCCGAGGGGCATATTCGTGGAAGACCTCCTCCTTCATGCCGCCTGCCTCGTAAACACCGCCCAATACCGCCAGGGCCACATCGTTGTGGGAGCGGAGAAAACTGTACCGGCTGAGCCGGTCTATTTCCACCCCTGCTTGTTGCAGCATGATCCGGGGCACCAGGGTGCCCATGGTGGATTCCTTATCGCCGAAGGCGAAACTTCGACCGGTCAGACCCTGAATGGTCTTGAAGGGCGCATCCTGCCGTACCGCGATCACCCCGTGGAATACGGTTTTGCCATTGCCCTCAACCATAGCGAGAATGGGCTTGGTACCGTAGTGCTTGGTCATCTGGATGTAACCAAATGGCCCGACAAAGGCAAGATCGGCCCGGTCCTCGCCCAACCGCCGCCGGTGATCACCATAGGACATGGAAATCCTGATCTCGATCTTCCGCCCGGTTTTTTTCTCCAGATAACGGGCCAGGGGGGTGAAGCGCCGCACCAGTTCCGGCGCGGGAAGGTAAGGATGAATCCACAGCTCCAGGGGAGGTTCCGCAGCCTGGAGCTGGGAAAAAGGCAGGATACAGAGGAAGGAGAGCAGAAGGAAGAGCCGGACAGCTTGCGCGGAAAAAAATTTCATGGTTGGCCCCCCATTGCTTGCATGCGGATCTTACCGACAGAGTAGCATGGGGTGCCGTGAACGCAAGTATTCTTTTATCTCCGAGGCGTTTTCCTTGCCTCAAAAGTGCAGAGCAAAATCTCCTGCTTATTCCCTGACCCAGGTAAGTCGGATGGTTTTTTCCCCATCACCGTAATTAAAAGCAAGCTCCCCCTGGTAGGCGTTGTTCAAGGCCTCGCCAATCCGCCGGGCCAGATGAATGCCGGTGGTGGTGACCAGCACGCGATCCTCTTCTTCCGCAATGGCCATGACCCGCTCCATGGGATGGTCGCTTTTTTCCTGGGCCTCCAGGTTATGGATCAGGTTAGTGATCTCCTCGCGATGGATCCCAAAAAATTTCCCCATGATCTCCAGGTAGCCGGCCGGAAAATTATCCTTGATCCGCTGGCAGGCCGGGCAAACAATGGCATGGGCATTGACCGCCGCCTCCCACCAGGCCCAGCGGCCCTCCAGGTACACGGCCCTGCATTCGCTGCATACCGTAGGCTCCGGCAACTTTCTCTGTTCTTTATATGTGTCATGCCGCTTTTCCTGAATCAACCGATCCCTTCTTCCATATTGGCTTTTATCCATGATATGTTCCCCTTGTCTTTTGTATTTACCGGCAGACAGAAGCATTTGTTTTTCCTGAACCAACCTTCCCATGTCTAAATTATACCTTCAGTTGCCTAAGAAAACACAAGCACCAAATCAAGCAGGATTGGCCAAACATCGACAAAAAATCACCGCGCGATGGTAAAATCCCAGCCCATTTCAATCGCCAGCCACTGCGGCAGAAGCATTCTGGAGCGGGAGAAATCCAGGCCTGCGTTTTCAATTAGCTCCTTTAACTCCGTTGAAAACGGGGTGGCCGCCGTGACCACCGACCGAAGCATCATCGGCGCCTCTACGCTGGATTCTGGATCGTTTGCCGCCCGGCAGGACAAGGGCAGCGAAGAGACAAAATGCGTGCGGCACACCACCGGCCGCACCGGATAAACGCCGCAGGCACCATTAACATCCAGAGGGCAGGAATGGTCGTGGCTGGAAAGGTCTGCCTGCTCGTCAATATTTGATAACGGAAGCCGGCCCGGCTTGGCATGATCCCATTCATGCCATTGCCGGGTACGCAGACGAAGGTCGCTTAACTGAGCCGGGGAAAATTCCCGCCGGATGTATTGCGCCAGGGTGTGGGCCTCGGCACTGTTGGTAAGGATGTGATACCGGCAGCAGTGACAACAGCCCGGCTGACAACTCGGCTCGATACCTTCTTCTCGGAGCAGCCGCGCCAGCTCGTCGGCAATAACCGCATCCAGGGAAGCATACACGCCAAGGACGAAATGCTCTTGCCGGGCAATGGGGCGCTCGGCGCCAATTTCAACAGAACCGGGGAGCGGATCGCTCTTCTCAATAAAATTTATCATTATTCCTTTATTGTAACTATCCAGCTCAATACCGAAAATGACTCGAACCACCAAAGCGTAACTATTCAGCAGGGATTTTAGGCAGACCGCAATGAAGGGCCGGACACTACTCAATTCTGGATGATTAGGCGATCACTTTCGGTTAGACAAGAGGGGGATAATCATCACAAAAGGAGCCCCATGTCCGTGGAGCTTTTTCCGAAAAAACCAAGCAGGGAGCCATGGTTTTCTACTCACTCCTGGCCGATATCTTCATGCCACACCTCGGGATTATTGCGAATATAATCGGCCAAGATCCTCACGCACTCCTCCGAGCCGAGGTCTATGACTTCGACCCCGTTTCCCCGCAGCCATTCAAGCCCTCCGGCAAAGTTCACCGATTCTCCCACGACTACCGTGCCAATCTGAAACTGCCGAACCAGCCCGCTGCAGTACCAGCAGGGAGCGAGCGTCGTCACCATCACCTTATCCCGGTAGCTCCGTTGCCGTCCCGCTTTGCGGAAAGCATCGGTTTCGGCATGAACAGAGGGATCATTCTCCTGAATTCGACGATTGTGCCCGGCCCCGAGAAGTTCGCCGCTCAGGGTGAACAGTGCGGCGCCAATGGGAATCCCCCCCTCCGCCAGGCCCCGGCGAGCCTCGGCTACCGCCACTTGCAGCATCGCGTGGTAATCAGGCTCGTCTTTCATAGTCACTCCCTTTGCAGAATCAATCGTCGTCCAAATAACTTCACGCCGACCAAGTGATTTTGGGATCATGGGGGGCTAATTAGCAAACAACATCCCGCCCCTCCCTTCGCGTGACATCCCGCCAAACAGTGATAAGAATCGCGAAGAGAACCGGCCCAAGAATAAGACCAAGAATCCCCAGGGCAATCACGCCGCAGATCGCTCCGAGCACAATCGCCGGAGCAGGGATATTGCTCTTTGCCCCGATGGCGAGCGGCCGGATAGCGTTATCGGCAAAGCCCACGAAAAAAATGCACCAGAGCGCCAGGAGTAGCGCCGTGAGATAGGCGCCATTGATGGCGACAATGGCGACAAGGGGCACCCAGATAATACTCGTGCCGACAACCGGGATGAGCGCCGCCACCACCGTCAGCGCACCCCAGAGAACCGGGGCAGGGGCGCCGGCGACATAATATCCGAGTCCGGCTATGATGCCCTGCACAAGACAGGTGAAGATTGTTCCCACTGTCACTGCGGTGATTGTAGCGCGAATCTCGGAAAAAAAATGGCGCGCTCTGTCCTGGTTGGCGGCAAAACGTTCGATAGCGGCGGACATAATCCTTGCCCCGTCACGGTAGACGAAAAAGAGGATGAACAGCGCCACCGCCAGGGTAAAAAGAAGCTCCCCCAGGTTTCTTGCGGTGTTGGTCGCCACATGCAGGAGATATCCTGAAGCGCCGGAAGCCAGTTTTGCACCGAACCCGGAAAGATCGATGCCGAACCGCTCTCCCAAAGAAATAACCCCCCCGGCAAAGGGAAACTGGCTGAGGGTGCCTGCCCCGTTGGTGCTGAACGCCAAAACGAGCTGTTCGCCTTCCCTGTACCAGCCAACGGCCTTTTGAGCGACCGTGATGATCAGGGCCGCAACCGGGAGCATAAAACAAATGGTTATGGCGAGAACCATCACTCCAGCCGAGCGGTTCGGATGACGAGGAAACTTCCTTGCCAGTCGGTCGTGATGGGGAAAAGTCGCAAGACCGATGATAAGAGCCCACGCCAAAGGTTTGGCAAGAGGGGCCGCCAACAAGGCAAAAAGCCAAACCGCAGTGGCCGTGGCTAGGGCAGCCACGATGCTCAGATATATTTTCTTGTCCATTGTCCCCCAGCCCCTCCAATGTTCCGCCCCTCTCCCGAACTGGGACTGGAGGGGTTTATCGCAGCGCAGATGTGCAGGCAGGACTATCAAAAATAGGTCTTGATGCACTCCTCCAATTTGCCGTGAAGCACAGCTTCTTCTTCATAACAAATCTCCGCACACAAAGACTCTGTCTGTACCAAAAACAAATCGACAATTACCGGATCGAAGTGACTTCCTCTTGCCTCCCCAATAATTTTAAGCGAAGCCTCCACGCTGAACGGCTCCTTATATGGTCGCCTTGAAGTCAGGGCATCAAAAACGTCCACCACAGCAAAAATACGAGCGTTGAGAGGAATCTCTTCCCCAATCAACCCTTGCGGGTAACCACTGCCATTAAATTTTTCATGATGGCAACGCACCACCTCATCGGCATCCTTCAGCCAGTCATAACTCCGGATGATATCTCCACCATGCCCCACATGGGTCTTCATGATCTCAAACTCTTCAACCGTCAGTTTACCGGGTTTGAGCAGGATTGCATCAGGGATAGCGATCTTGCCGACGTCATGGAGGAAAGAACCCTTGATCAACCCCTGGATGGCGACAGGCGAAAGCTTGAGTTTCTCCCCAAGCCGTACTGAATAAAGCATAACCCGGTAATTATGAATGTTGGTGTCGCTATCCCTTTTTGCAATGGCACTGCCAAGCACCTTGAGCATCCCGATATTGGTAAGAGCCAAAATGTGTGAGTAATCTACCAACTTGCGATTGAGGCGAATAATGAGCGGATACAAGGTCAGGCTGGTCACGAAGATGATCAGCACAACCAGAATCAGGGCCCAAAAGGTTTGACTTCTGTTCTGGGCGATGATCTCATCCGGGGCATGATAGATCCCCTCTATGAATCCTGATTTGCTCCCGACACTATCAAAGAGCGGAATAAAGACCCGTAGAAAGATATCGCGGTCCATGGTTATTTTTTCGCAGATGATCCCTTCGGCTAGAGCAAATTCGGCGCCATGCTTGGGAAGCCCTTTTTCGATCTCCGTAGCTACAGGCTTGATTACCTCGGTGATCTTTTGGGCGTCTGCATCATAAAATTCTACGACAATCAAGTTGTCATTTTTGATCAACCCGTTAATTATCCGGCCAAAACTAGCCAGGGTTGCTTCCGTAGGAGATTGCAAATAAGAGGTAAATTGGGCGGCATACGGGGCGGTTTCCGTCTGGGCCATCCGGATAACATGGTTATCCAGTCGGATATGCCCGAAATACTGAACCAGCCCGCCGATTACCAGCGAGAGGACAAGGCAGACCAGTGCCAGCCTGATGACCAGCCATTTATGGATATTGTTAATCATCTTCGCTGAGCCTTCTGAGTATTCTATTCATATTTTCCGGTCTCGCTTCACTTAAAGTTTTTGGCTTTCCATCATCATTCATCAGCATCCAAAGGAATTTTCACGATAAAGGTACTCCCCTTGCCAACTTCACTTTGGGCGATAATCTCTCCCCCATGGTTCTTGACGATCCCATACGTAATAGAGAGCCCCCAGGCCGGTTCCCTTGCCAACTTCTTTGGTAGTAAAAAACGGTTCAAATATACGCGACAGATCCTTATCCGGAATTCCTCCGCCGGTATCAGAGATCAATATGTTGACCCAGGTTCCATCGCACCATGTGCGCACAGTGATAACACCTTGACCGTCTATAGCTTGAGCCGCATTGAGCAAAAGATTAAGAAAAACCTGGCTCACCTGTTGAGGGTAACACTTTATTTCCGGAATATCGCTGAACTCACGGTTGATGGTGGCTAGATGTTTAATCTCGTTCCAAGCGATATTGATTGCAGTTTCCAACGTCTCGTTCAAATTTACCATAGTGCAGTCGACTTGATCAATCCGGGAAAAGATATTCAAGGGTGCGAACAGCCCCACCGTGCGCACCGGTTGTTTGGTATGACATGCCGGGTACTTGGACGGCCATGAGGGGTAGATCCATAATCATCCGCATGATCCACGGGGCAACGAAAAAACGTTGCGCACCCTACCAACTGGAAGCTGAATTGAATCAGCCCTTGAAAAACCCAGAAAGGTGGGGCGGCCAAGGAAAGAAATTGGGCATTGTCCCTGATTGTTCTAAAATAAACCCGGCGTCGGATAATGAGGGATTATGCGTAAACGTGTCTGGTAAAATGTGGTCCCCGATTTGGCCAAATGGCAGTAAGTCAAGCCCAGGGCTCCCCAATTTGCTACAAAAGACGTGCTGGCTGACCTTGTGCCGTGAGAAATGCGACCGCTTTTTTGTCGAAGGAAACAAAGATTTCCCCTCCGAGCCATTTCCCTTCATAGGCAATGACGCCATCGGCAAAATCCCCGCCAGCTTCGAGCACCGACAGGCCAGCCTCTACGGCCGGCCTATTCACTTCCACATTGGCGGCGGCAAGTAGAGCGCGGATCGCGGCGGCTGCGTCTGAGGGTTGGAAGCTGTAGACACTGAGCAGAACCCATATAAACTCGCACAGGCACGGAAGCGCGACCGCAATCAATTCGGCCTCGGTCAAAACCTTGGTGGCGATGCTCGCTTGTGCGTGGTCGTCACACACAGCAGCACGAACAAGCACGTTGGTATCAACAGCAACTTTCATTCTTTACCAGCCCAGCCTTGTGCGGTCGCCGCGTTGATTTCCTCAATGGTGGCGACTTTCTTTGTCCGGCCCGCGAGCAATCCGACGAAGCCAGCAATCGTTCCGGTTTGCCGGGCTGCTTTGAGCACGCCCCGACCATCTGGCAACAAATCCAGCTCGATCTTTTCCCCCGGCCTGATGCCGAGGTGCTGCAGCACGTCTTTTCTAAAAGTCACTTGTCCCCGTGCGGTAACGGTCAATGTGGTCATGGTGTCCTCACTGTCGCTTGAATGATGTGTTCATTATAATGCAAAACGCCTTACCGTCAATGCATGTCGCAGGTTTTAGGACTTATGCGGCAGTGAAGGACCCCATTTGCTACGAAGCGGCTACTCGGCAAAGCCATCAGGTCGTTGTTTTTTTCGCAATTTTATGCAGTTCAAGACCTCGTATCCCCGGATTCCCTATGATTTTATTAGTAGTTTTGTATACTGTTTGAATGCATAAGTCGGCTTGCAAGCGTGTATTCTTCTCACCATCCCCAAATCCCTCGCCTGCCTACCGACAGGCAGGTCGTACCCCCTCGGGATGACAAAGTAAATTCTCTGCTTACGACAAATTGAAACCTCAACTTTATTTTTTCTGTCCGGCGCTCCGACGTTGTCAATATTATCTTGTGGGTGGGGGCAAACTCTTTAGATTTTAAGCCAGCAGGACGGCCAGGCGATCGGCCAGGCGTTCCGCCGAAAAGATCAGGGATTCCAGGTCGAGAAAATTCAGAACCTGGCGATCGAAAAGAATCTTGACCTTGGCGGGAAATCCTTCGTCCGGCTCCTCTTCCCAGTAGACAATATATTGCGGAATCTTGGGCAGAACCGAGATGATGCACCCGAGCGTGGCGGCTGGCGAAGGCTGTGCTACGCCACCCAATCGCTGGCATGCCGTCATTATTATATTGACAGGCAGAGGGGAGAAAAGTTCCGCCAATCTGTTTTCGCAATAGGTGGCAAGGGTTCTTACCTTGGAGATCGAGTTGGGCAGGGTCTCCAGGCCGATCCAGTCCAAGGCTGGGTCGGCGCCGCCCTGGGAGTGGATATAATTGTAGATCAGGATCTGGTCCCTTGGATCATCCGGGGTGCGACCGTTAAGGAGGATTCCCTGTCTGTTCAGGAGTACTTCCTGGTCTAGAAACAAAAAGGAGAGCGTCTGGTTGTTTCCGCCACCGATGGTGGCGCCGAGGGGGGCGGCAATGCTGGGAAAATCCAGGGCTGAGATCTTCTCTTTAAGATGTTCGACAAGAGCGAGATCGCGTTGCCCGGAAAGTTCTTCAAGGGCAGGGCCTTTTTCCGGCAAAACATTCAGGCCGGAGCGCTCAAGATAGGGGCATTTGCCAAAGGCTTCACCACTCTTGGCTACCGCTGCGGCAAAGGCGAGGCAGGTAGGATAGCCGCATTGGCCGCAATTGCTCTTTGGGGTTCGGCGGACAATCTCGAAGGGATTCATGGGCGCAGGCTACTTATGTTTCTGGTGACAGGTCTGGGTGCGGCGGTTTACTTCCGCGGCATATTCCAGGGCCTTGGGCATATCTCCCTTGCGGGCCCAGGCCAAGGCTTCCTGCAGGATCGTAAGGCAGGCAAGCCAGTCGTCCTGCCAGGACGGTTCCGAGAAAACGGTATAACCTTCAAAGGCAGAGACAAGGGCTTTTTCTTCGGCCGGGGCAGGAGGTTGCCCCTGTTCCAGCTTTTTGCAAACATCCTTCCAGAGACGGGCAATCTCCTTTTTTGTTTTTTTTCCCTCCGGCGGCCGCCCCTTTAAGCGCAACTCTTTGTCGTATTTGCCCTCACCGCCTGTTCTCCGGGCAGGCTTTTCATGGTCAAGCATTGTCAGGGTGGCACCCCTGTCTAAATCCAGAAGGGGCGCCTGGAAAGAAAGGGTGAAGTAGGCGGTGTCGTCCGTGATCTTCTGCTTGGTTTTTATGAACTCCGGGTTGCCGATAGCTACAAGCCGATTGCCAACCCGGAGTTTCCCCTGGGTAAGATCTTCGGCCAGAGCCATAAGCTCGGAGGCGATGTTTTCGAGGGTGTTCGGGGTGTTGTGTTGGGCAGACATTGGCTTTTCCTTTAATGCGATCTTAACTAGTGTTCATCAGGAAACTCTCTTTCCAGATGAACGCGGTCAGCTTTCAGATTAACGTGCTTACTTGATTAAGTTTTTAGCTGACAGCTGATAGCTGACAGCTGATAGCATCTAGCAGGAAACATAGTTTCTGGATGGATACTAACTGAACCTGATTTTTACACTCTTGATTTGGATCGTATCGCCTTTGCGCAGGAGGCGTTCGCCTTGAATAATTACATCGTTGAGTCTGGTGTTTGCCCATGATAGTTGGGGTACGATGTAATATTTGTCTTTTTTGCTTACCACGCAGCATTGGGTTTTGCTGACAAACCAGCCCGGAATGACCAGGTCAGAGGCCGGATCCTGGCCGATTTTAATGCGGTTCTTGCCGGCAAGGGAAAGCGTGTTTGGCGAGGCTTCGCCTTCGATTACCGTAAGGCTGTATATCTTGTTTGCGGCAGGAGCCGTAGCCTTACTGGGCTGGATGACGGCCTGGGGGCGGAGAGAACCGGGCAAAGTAGTTGCTTCGTCGTCACTAGCCATGGCGGTGACCTCTGGTGCCGCAGTATGCTGCTCATCCGCCACAGTCTGGAGCAAGCGGAATTTACCGATGGAAATAACGTCTTTTTCCGTTATCACCACCTTCGAGGTAATTATTTTTCCATTTACGGTGATGCCGTTGCTGGTTTCCAGGTCTGCCAGATAATGGCGGCCATCGCGGAGTTCCATGGAAAAGCGATGGCCGGAGGTAGCGGAACTGTTGATGACCACATCCGCATCGGGGCTGCTGCCGATAATGAGCTTGCTGCCTTCATGGGTGGTGAAGCTGGTGATCAGCCGATCGTCGCACAAAATGGCCCAATCGGATTTGGTATAGTCCTCAAGATTGATCGTTTCGCCCTGCATAATCATCCTTTTTTCGGAGACTCCATTTTAAGGCCGGTCATTATTGCCTGAATCCGCAGGGGCAGCAAAATGATAAGGAGATATCCCGGGTTTTGCGGGCTTTACATCTTATCGACCCGGTCGATTTTATTTTTCAGATCTTTTATCTTTATGGAAAGGGGATCCTTCTCGGGGAGGCCTTTAAGCGCCTGATCCAGGTGGTAGCGGGCCGAGCTGCTTGAGCCATCATAATATTGAGACAGGGCGAGGTTGTAGTGTCCTAGAGCCTTGTCGCCAAGGGCGGCTCTGATCTTGCCGATTTCTTGATAGAGTTTTGCATAGGTTGGCATGCGTTCGGTAAGATTTTCATAGATGAGCACCGCCTGCGTCTGTTCCCCGGTCTGTTGCAGGGCTTTGGCCAGATAGTAAGTGTTGTATGTCTCGGAGGGAGCCAGTCTGTTTATTTCCTGAAAGATTTCCAAGGCTTTTTGGGTTTCTCCCGCCTCAAGTTTCAGCCTGCCAAGATCTGTTTTGAGGATGTGCCGGTTTGGGAAACGGTTTATGACTTTTTGGAGATTATCTTCCGCCCGCTGATAGTCACGGTTTGCCAGATAGATTTGAGACAGGCCGTAAAAAACCATGGGATCACTTTGCAGGATGCCAGGTTCCTCCGTCTTTTTTTTAAGGATCGGCAGGATCGATTGGGTGTCCCGAGTGAGAGCCTGTATCCGGTATTTGAACCTCTGGTAGGCGAACTCATCTTGGGTTTGGATTTTTTCGGGTGGATACTGTACGATGAGATCCTCAATGTAGCCGATTCTGTTTTCCGGCTCGGGATGGGTGAGGAGATAGGTCGGCACCTGTTTCCGGTGATAGCGGCTGACCCGGCGCATCTTTTTGAGCATGTTCACCATATCCGCCGGATCGCGCTTTTCTTCCTGCATCCAGTTGTAGGCCAAACGATCCGCCTCTTCTTCGTCCTCGCGGCTGAATTTGAGGTTTGCGGTAAGGCCGCCCGCCATGGCACCGGTAACCACGGCCTGGGAAATTGCCCCTCCGCCGAAAAGCAGGCCTGCCAGCATCAGGGCGGCAGAGGTGGCATTGATTTTTCCTGATTTGCTCATCCGGTCCGCGATATGACGGCTGGTGGCATGGCCTATTTCGTGGGCCAGGACGCTGACCAGTTCTCCTTCGGTGTCGCAAAGGTCGATGAGGCCTGAATGGAAGAAAATCAGGCCGGAGGGAGCGGCGAAGGCATTGAATTCCTTGTTATCGATGATGAAAAAATGATAATCAAAGAATTGTGGTCCGGCAAGTTGCAGGGTCTGTTGCCCAAGATTTTTTACATATTCGGCAAGGTCAGGATCATCCAGCAGGGTAAATTCTTTGCGGATAATGGACAGGAGCTTTTCGCCAACCTCCCTTTCCTCGCCAATGCTGAAAGCCTGGGCCTGGGGCGGGGAAAAGCGCCCCGCCGGCGGATTGCCGAGCAAAAAAACAACGCAGAGGATATATGCGGTTAGGCGTCGTAAGGTTTTGTGGTGATTCATGTGAAATATTCAGGTAAGCGGTCACATGGTACCACATCTTGCGGCGATCGGTCCGGCTCACGTACAAAAGTACGCATCGCCGTCCCGATCGCCGCAACCTGCGGCACCCTGTGGCCGCTTATTCCGTGGTTATTTGACCCTTGTGGGCTTACCCCGTGATTGATTACATATTCAGAGGTAAGATGCGATAGGGGACTTGTTTGCTTACAGTTCCACATACATTTTACTATAATGATGATCGTTAATTTGCGCCAGCATTTGTTCCGCTCTGCCATTCCTGGCAGGTCGACCATTGCAATCTCCCAATAATCCTGTATAGAGAACCATATGCTGAAGGAACTTATCATCACTAATCTTGCCCTCATCGAGAAACTACATGTTTCTTTCGCCGAGGGGCTTACGGTTCTTACCGGCGAGACCGGAGCAGGGAAATCCATCATCCTGCAGGCCATTCATCTGCTGGGCGGCGGCAAGGCCGCGGCAACCTGGATCAGAAGCGGGGCAGAAACGGCAACGGTTGAGGCCCTTTTTGAATTGAGTCCCCAGCAGGGGATCGTCCTGGAAAAACTGGCGGAAATGGGTTGTGAGCCAGACACCGAGCTGGTGGTCAAACGGGTCGTCTCCCTTAAAGGCTCCAGCCGTTATTTTATGAATGGCAGTCTGGCCACGGCCAAAGCGGTGGGCGAGGTGATGGAGAATCTGCTCAGCGTTGCCAGCCAGCATGATCATCAGCAACTGTTGCAGCCTCGCAGTCATCTTGATTGTATTGATGCGGTCGGCGGTCTCTGGCCGCAGCGGCTCATCGTTTCCCAGTGTTATGATACATGGACCGAGGCCAAGAAATCATATCAGGAGCTGGTGGTCAGGGAGAGGGACAAGGAGCAGCGCCGGGATTTTCTCACCTTTCAGGTCAGGGAAATCGAGGAGGCTGCGACCAGCCCTGGCGAAGACGCGGCTTTGGTTCTTGAGCGGGACAGGTTGCGGGCCTCAGATGACCTGATCGGTCTTGGGAAAAAAAGTTGGCATCTTCTGGCGGAAGCGGTCAATACTCCGCTCTCTATGGTGCGAAGAAATCTGGTGCAGATGTCCTCCTTTGACCAGAGTCTTGCCGGTCTCGCCGAAGAAGTGGCCGGGAATTGCTTTCAACTGGAAGACCAGGTCCAGGTAATCCGCAACTATGTGGAGACCCTGGCTAGTGATCCGGCGCGTCTCGATATGGTGACGGCGCGTCTTGATCTGTTGCAGCGGCTTAAAAGAAAATATGGCGGTGAGCTTGAGGCGGTCCTCGCCTTTGGCCGGGAGGCGAAGCAGGAGCTTGCGGAAATCGAGGCTCTGGATGAGCGGCTGGTCTCACTGGAGAAGGAAGTGCGGCGGAGCGGCATCGCCTTGGGCGAAGCGGCGGCGCTGCTTTCCAAGGGGCGTAAGGCTGCGGCCCAGGAACTCGCCGCCAAGATTCGCGCGTCTTTGGCCACGCTTTGTTTTGAGCAGGCGGCTTTCGAGATTTGTTTCAAGGGAGAGCAGGGCCAGGGGCTGGAGGGGATCTCCAGGCTTGGCTGGGACCGCCCGGAATTCATGTTTTCCGCCAACCAGGGTGAGGAGGCAAAGCCCTTGGCCAAGGTGGCTTCCGGCGGTGAGCTGTCGCGGTTAATGCTGGCCCTGAAGACGATCCTGGCTCAGAAAGATCAGGTAGACACGGTTATTTTTGATGAGATTGATGCCGGGATCAGCGGCAAAGCGGCCGAGGCGGTGGCCAGGAAGATCCGGGAACTGGCCGGACATCACCAGGTTTTTTGCATTACCCATCTGCCGCAAATCGCCTCTTTGGCTGACGAGCATTTCCTGGTGCAAAAATCAGTGGCCGATGGCCGCACCAAAACCTCGATCAGCCCCCTGTCCGCGGAAGGGCGCGAACATGAACTCGCCAGGATGCTGGATGGAGATTCGGTCAGCGAGCAGACCCTGGCCTATGTGCGTACGCTCATGGCGCGGAAGGTGGCTTTATGACCCGCGCTTTGGCTCTTTTTTCCGGGGGTCTGGACAGTCTCCTTGCCTGCCGGGTCATAGCGGCGCAGGGGATCTTAGTGCAGGCGGTTAAATTCGTCACCCCTTTCTTCGGTTATGAGCTTCTGGCCAGGGAGCAGGAATATGCCCGGATGGTTCGGGACAGCTACGGGATTGAGGTTGTCCTGCGGGATGTGAGCGAGGCCTTTTTTGCTATGCTGCGCAACCCTGCCCATGGATACGGCAAAAATTTCAACCCCTGCGTTGATTGCAAGATCCTTTTGCTCAGGGAGGCAAAAAGGTTGATGGAGGAATTCTCCGCCTCTTTCCTGATTACCGGCGAAATAATCGGTCAGCGGCCCATGTCCCAGCGTCGTGACACCCTGCGGGTGATTGAGCGGGACAGCGGCTGCACCGGTATCCTCCTGAGGCCGTTGTGCGCCAAGATACTGGAGCCGACCCTGGCGGAGCGTGAGGGCCTGGTGGATAGAGAACTTCTTCTTGATTTCAATGGCAGGGGGAGGCAACCGCAAATACAGCTTGCGGCAAAGTTTGGCATCAGTAGCTATCCCAGTCCTGCCGGGGGCTGTGTCCTTACCGAGCGGGAGCAAGCAAAACGGATTGCCTGGTATTATGCCCGCTACCCCCAGGTTCGGCTTAATGATATCCGCTTGCTTCTTTTTGGCCGTCATTTTCATTTGCCGCATGGCGGCTGGTTTGTCCTGGGACGTGATGAGGCTGAGAACAGGCGACTTGAGGCGCTTCATGATCCGGGCGATTTTCTGGTGCATATGCCGGAGCGGCCTGGGCCAATGGGGGTTTTACATGGTGCGGTCCACCCAGATGATCTGGCCGCGGCAGCCGGGCTGGTGGTTCGTTTCGGGAAAAAAATAAGTGACGAATCGACAGCGGCAACAGTGTTGTTTGCTGCCGGAGGAGAAGAGCATCGTCTGGTAGCGGAGCCTCTGGCGGATGAACTTTTTCAGGAGTGGGCTCTGTAAGCGAAAATGGTTCAGATCAGGCCGTACTTGTGCATTTTGCTGAGCAGGGTTTTGCGGGTGATGTTCAGGCGGCGGGATGCTTCACTTTTGTTGCCGCCGGTTTCCGCCAGGATGTTTTTGATGACGACTTGTTCCGCCTCTTCAAGCGAGCCTGGGGGAGCAACGGCAGGGATCAAAGGGGCCTCGTTCTTCATGGCGAAACGCCGCACCGGGATGGGCAGGCTCTCTTCGTCGAGGTAATCGCCGCGCATGAGGATAATCCCCCGCTCGATGGCGTTTTCAAGTTCTCGCACATTTCCGGGCCAGGGGTAGTTGAGAAGCAGAGTCATGCAGCGGGGCGTAATGCCCAAGACTTGCCGATTATTTTTCGTAGCAAATTTTTCCACAAAGTATTCGACCAAGGGTGAAATATCCTCCCGACGCTCCCTGAGGGGGGGAACGTGCAGGGTCACCACGTTTAGTCTGTAGTACAAATCCTCCCGGAAAGTGCCTATAGGCACGCAGATAAACTAAGAAAAAGAATTTTGCGAAATTTATGCGGGATTTTTGTAGATGTGGTGGGGTTTGGCGGGATTTTTGAGATAGAAAAATGGTGCGATTTTCATGTTAAGAAAATT
>Ga0208863_1000144_pt1 | contig 87132 bp, 90 predicted proteins | sample RifOxyD3_FD_184040 | JGI IMG/M metagenome (GOLD analysis project Ga0208863, IMG submission 184040) | Soil microbial communities from Rifle, Colorado - Rifle Oxygen_injection D3 (SPAdes) | ecosystem: Environmental > Terrestrial > Deep subsurface > Rock core/Sediment | place: Rifle, Colorado... | reverse complement strand
ATGGCCACTCGCAAGGGCTTTGATCTCTATGTCGGCGGCAAGGGCGGAACCAGCCCCATGGCTGGCCGCCGGATTCTAAGAGACCTGGATGAGCAGGAGATGCTAACTGCGGTGATCAGGCTGGTGGATTTCCACGACGCCCATACCGGGAGCAAACAGCGGATGGCCAAACTTATCAATCACCCCGATTTCCCTTATAAAAATGCGGTTTAGGCTGCACGCAGACAGATTTATGAGAGCCTTCATGTCATATCTTCACTTGCTGGTGGCAGCCGGGTTGTTTCTCTGTCTGACCGGCGGGAGTGCCTTGCCAGTTCGGGCAGCCCAGGATCCCTTTCCCCTTTATGACTGCATCGCGCCCAATGTCGCTTTCTGGCGGGATATCTATGGCCGCTATCCCGCCAGCCAGGGGGTTCTCCACGACAAGCGGGATCTGAGCCTTGTCTATGAGGTGCTGGAGGTTGAGGGAATCTGGGAGAACGGCGCGCGGGAACGGGATCGGCAGAAGATAGAAAAGGCCAGGGAGAGGTATCAGGAAATCCTCAAGGTGCTTGCCTCAGGCGCATCCCCGCAAAACGGGGAAGAAAAACGGGTGGCTGGGCTTTTTGGCCCCAAGGCCACGGCCGATGATTTCCGGACGGCCCAGGATAATATCCGTTTTCAGTCCGGCCAGAAGGACAACTTCCGGGCCGGTCTGATCCGTTCTGGCGCTTATCTGGAGGAGATCAAGCAGATCATGGCAAGTTACGGGGTACCCGAGGATCTCGCCTATCTGCCCCATGTGGAATCATCCTTCAACTATAAGGCGTACAGCAAGTTCGGCGCGGCCGGGATCTGGCAATTTACTGAAGCCTCCGGCAAGCAGTTCATGCTGGAGGTGAACTATGCCATTGACGAGCGGCGCGACCCGCTCAAGGCCACCCATGCCGCAGCCAGAATGCTCAGGCATAATTACGAGTTGCTCGGCACCTGGCCTCTGGCGTTGACCGCCTATAATCACGGGATCAACGGCATGTTGCGGGCCAAGGCGGCCAAGGGCAATTATGAAAAGATTTTTCAGGAGCATGAAAGCGAACTGTTCAAGTTTGCCTCGCGAAATTTCTATTCGGAGTTTCTGGCCGCCAGAGAGGTGGCCAAAAACCACCAGGCCTTCTTCGGCCAGCTCCGCCTTGAGCCGCCGGTCAACAGCAAGACCGTACCCCTGCCCAATTATGCCCTGCTCAGCGATCTGCTCAAACATCTCAAGGTTGACCAGGAAACCTTCAAGGCCTTGAATCCGGCCTTGCGCGAACCGGTGTATCTGGGCCAGAAACTGATTCCCAAAGGCTACGAGGTTCGGGTGCCGCAGCAGGGCAAGGCTGTGCGCCTGGCGGATAATATCCCGCCGGAGATTCTCAAAGAGGGTCAGACCCAGGCCACCATCTATCAGGTGCGGCAGGGAGACACCGCCTTTGCCATCGCCCGGCAGCATGGAATTACGGTGGCAGAGCTTTTGCGGGACAACGAGCTTGATGAGCAGACGGTACTCTGCCCCGGCCAGAACCTGCGCATTCCGGGGTCGGGCAAAAAACTGGAGGGTGCGCAGGGTGCGACGCGAGCAGGCCAGCCGCAGGCCGCCGTAAAACCGGAAGAACCGACGTCAGCGCCGGCTATCGGCGCGCAGTGTCCTCCCCTCAAACCGGCCAAGGTTCTGGGTAATCTAGGGGTAGAGGTCGTTAAAAAACAGGGCAAGGCCTATGGCCTAGTCCGGGTAGAGGCAGAAGAAACCCTGGGGCATTACGCGCGCTGGCTCGGGGTGCGGGCCTGGGATCTGCGCCGATTGAACGGCTTGCGTTACGAACAGGCCCTGGCAGTGAATCAGCAGCTCAAGATTCCTCTGGTCAAGGGAGGCAAGGAGCGGTTCGAGGCCCAGCGCTATGAGTTTCACAAGGAAATGGTGGAGGATTTCTTTGCCGCCTACCGGCTGTTGGAAGGCACCCGCACCTACCTGGTGAAGCAGGGGGATACCCTTTGGTCCTTGTGTCAGAAAGAATTTGAGCTGCCTTTCTGGCTGCTCAAGAAATACAATCCCGCCGTTGACTTTGCCCAGCTGAAGCCGGGCCTGCGCCTGGTGGTGCCGCAAGTAACCGCGATCCGCTGACCTTTCTGGAGTAATGCCATGCCCGCCCAGCCCAACACCATCCTGCTCAAGGATTACCGTCCGCCTGCCTACCTGATCGAAGAGGTGGCGCTCTGGATAGATCTGTTCGAGGAGCGGGCGCGGGTCTGTTCCCGCCTGCTCTGCCGTCGCAACGTGCAGACCGCGCCTGAGACCCCCCTTGTTCTCCAGGGCCGAAAGCTGGCGCTCAAGTCCCTCACCCTGGACGGCCTGGCCCTGAGCCCGGATCAGTATCGGCTCGACGAGGAAACCCTCACCATCTTGCTTGCGCCGGAACGGTTCGTCCTGGCCGTTGAAACCGAGATCTACCCCCAAAGCAATACCTCTCTCGACGGGTTGTACCGCTCAAGCGGCAATTTCTGCACCCAGTGCGAGGCCGAGGGCTTCCGCAAGATCACTTATTTTCTCGACCGGCCCGATGTCCTGGCCCGCTACGAGGTCATCATCACGGCGGAGCAGCAACGCTATCCGGTGCTGCTGGCCAATGGCAATCTGCTCGAAGCCGGAGAGCTGCCCGAAGGCCGCCATTACGCGCGCTGGCAGGATCCGTACCCTAAGCCCTCCTATCTTTTTGCCATGGTGGCGGGTAATCTGGCCCGAATCGCTGACACCTTTCTCACCCGCTCCGGCCGGGCGGTCGCGCTGGAGATCTATGTGGAGGCGCATAACCAGGACAGGTGCGCCCATGCCATGGCCTCGCTGATAAAGGCCATGCGCTGGGATGAGGAGACCTTTGGCCTGGAGTACGATCTTGCTCAGTACATGATCGTGGCGGTGGATGATTTCAACATGGGCGCCATGGAAAACAAGGGGCTCAACGTCTTCAACGCCAAATATGTGCTGGCCCGGCCAGATACCGCCACCGATGCCGATTACGAAGGGATCGAGGCGGTTATCGCCCACGAGTATTTCCACAACTGGACCGGCAACCGGGTCACCTGCCGGGACTGGTTCCAGTTGAGCCTCAAGGAAGGGCTTACCGTGTTCCGCGATCAGCAGTTTACCGCCGATCAGGTGTCAGCCGCCGTCAAGCGCATCCACGATGTCCGGCTGCTGCGCAATGTGCAGTTCCCCGAGGATGATGGGCCCATGGCCCATCCGGTGCGGCCAGATTCCTACCTGGAGATCAACAATTTCTACACCGTCACCATCTACGAAAAAGGGGCCGAGATCATCCGGATGCTCCACACCCTGCTTGGGCCGGAACTGTTCCGACAGGGGCTGGCCCTGTATCTGACGCGGCATGACGGTCAAGCCGCCACCACCGATGATTTTATCCAGGCCATGGCCGAGGTCTCGGGCCGCGATCTTGCCCAGTTCAAACGCTGGTACACCCAGGCCGGCACCCCGCGTCTGGTCGTGCAAAGCAAGTACGATGCCCAGACCCGCACCTGTACCCTGAGTCTGGCGCAAAGCACCCCGGCCACGGCTGGCCAGCCGGAAAAGGAGCCGCTTCATATCCCGGTGGCCCTCGCCCTCCTGGACAGCCAGGGCAGAGAGCTGCCCCTGATCTGCCACCAGCGGCAGGGGGAAGCGGAGCGCGGCCTGTTTGAGCTGCGCGGCGCCAGGGAGAGCCTCAGGTTTGAGGCGGTGGCGGAAAAGCCGCGCCTTTCGCTGTTGCGCAATTTTTCCGCGCCGCTGAAGGTGGAATATGCCTGTACTGAGGAAGAGCTGCTCTTTCTCTTTCGCCACGATCAGGATCCCTTCAACCGCTGGGAGGCGGGGCAATGTCTGGCCAGCCGCCTGCTGCTGGGGCTGGTGGCGGATTTTCGGCACAATCGCCCTCTGGTGCTGGAGGAAAGGTTTATCGCGGCCTGTGCCGGTCTGCTTGAGGAAGAAGGCGGGCTTGAAAAGGCCTTCCTCACCCTCTTGCTCACCCTGCCCTCTGAAGAGTATCTGGCCGAACAGATGGCGATAGTGGATATCGAGGCAATCCATGCCGCCCGCACCTTTGCCCGGCAGACCCTGGCCCGCTCCCTGCGGCCCCTGTGGGAGAAAACGTATCAAGTCAATCGGGCCACAGGCCCATACCGTTACGAGCCGGGTCTGGCGGGACAGAGGGCGTTGCGCAACCTCTGTCTCGCCTACCTGATGACTATTGAAGACGAGGCGGCGGTCAAACTTACCCTTGCCCAGTTTCGCGGGGCGGACAACATGACCGACCAGCTGGCCGCCTTTGCCGCCCTGGTTCATACCGCCCGCCCGGAGCGGCGTCAGGTCATGGCCGATTTTTACCAGCAGTGGCAAAATGATTCTCTGGTGCTGGACAAATGGTTTGCGGCACAGGCCACGGCCCCGCTGCCGGAAACCCTGGCCGAGGTGCAAGGGCTCATGGGGCATCCGGCCTTTCAGCTGAAGAACCCCAACAAGGTTCGCGCCCTGGTGGGCTCCTTTGCCGCAGGCAATCCCCTTTGTTTTCACGAGCCGTCCGGCAGGGGTTACACCTTTCTGGCCGAGCAGATTCTGGCCCTTGATCCACTCAATCCGCAGATTGCCGCTCGTCTGGCGGCCCGACTCGGACGGGGAGCGCGCTATGACGAGAACAGGCGCGCCTTGATGCGGGCCCAGCTTGAACGGCTTGCCGCCAGCCCATCGTTATCCAGGGATGTGTATGAGGTGGTGAGCAAGAGTCTGCGATGAAGTGACCTTTGTCTGAACTTCACCCTTGCAAAATTGCGGCAATCCGGTTAGTAAGGTGCCGCATCGTATTTTTTGACTTTACTGCCACAGGGAGAAAGCAAGTATGTATTCCGCTTCTGATTTTCGCAAAGGGTTAAAGGTTCAGATCGACGGTGAACCGTATATCATGACGGATTTTTCATTTTCCAAGCCGGGCAAGGGCCAGGCCCTGTACCGCGCCCGTCTGCGGAACATGATCACCGGCAATGCCTTTGAAAAGACTTTTCGCTCCAACGACAAGCTGGAAAAGGCCGCGCTTGAGGAGCGAACCATGCAGTACCTCTACTGTCAGGGGGAGGAGTACATTTTTATGGACAACGCCTCCTTTGAGCAACTGGAGATATCCAAGGCGCAGCTTGGCGAGGCCACCAGCTTTCTCACCGACAATATGGATGTGGAGGTGTTGCAGTACAATGGCCGCCCCATCGGGGTTACCCTGCCCAACTTCGTCAACCTCAAGGTTACCCAGTCTGATCCGTGGGTCAAGGGGGATACCAGCGGCAGCGACTCCAAACCGGTAACCCTGGAAACCGGTTATGTGGTCCAGGTGCCGCCCTTTATCGAAGAAGGGGACAAGTTGCAGATCGACACCCGCACCGGGGCGTATGTGACCAGGGTAAAAGAATAAGCTGTAAACGTCCAGCAGCACAGCATCTGCTTTGTCATCGGCCTGCTCGCAAGCCTCTTTCGCGCATCTGCGGCACTGCTGACGTTTACATTCCAGCGGGCAGATGCCTCCCGCGTCTGAGAGATTATTATGGTTCCTCTTCACGGCCTGCAATTGCGGGCCGTTCTCATTCAGGCCCTGCGCGGCTTTTTCATCGACCGGGGCTATCTTGAGGTCGAAACCCCCATCCGTATCCCGGCTCCTGCCCCGGAAGCCCATATCGAGCCACTCGCCAGCGAGGCCTGGTTTTTGCAGACCTCACCGGAGCTTTGCATGAAGCGGCTGCTGGCCGCAGGCCTCCCCAAGATTTTTCAGCTCTGCAAGTGCTTCCGCAAAGGCGAACGCGGCGACCGCCATCTGCCCGAGTTCACCATGCTGGAGTGGTACGCAGCCCAAAGCGATTACCGCGATTTGATGAGGGATTGCGAGGCGTTGCTGCGGCATCTGGCTGTGGCCATGGGCAAGGCAGGGGGGCTGGAATGGCAGGGGTGCCGGATTGATCTTGCGCAAAAGTGGGAGCGGCTCACCGTGGCCGAGGCCTTCCGCCGCTACGCGCCCTGCCCGGTGGAGGAGGCGCTGGCCCAGGATCAGTTTGACCAGATGCTGGTGGAGTATGTGGAACCGCATCTTGGCATGACCACCCCCACCTTTCTCTGTGACTACCCGGCGGAATTAGGCGCCTTGGCCCGGCTTTCCCCTGCCGATTCGACGGTGGCCGAGCGTTTCGAACTGTACGTGGCCGGGCTAGAACTGGCCAACGGCTTTTCCGAGCTGATTGATCCCGTGGAGCAACGAGACAGGTTTATGGCGGAACAGGAGGCTGTCCGGCGACAGGGCCGCACACCTGCCCCCATGCCGGGACCTTTTCTTGAGGCCCTTAAAACTATGCCCCCTGCCGCAGGCATCGCCCTGGGAATAGACCGGCTGGTCATGCTGTTTGCCGGGGCGGACAGCCTCGAGCAGGTGGTGGCTTTCATCCCGGAGGGGTTGTAGGCTTTTTCCGTCGTTGACAAAACATTGCCGCTGCTCAACGACTTAGCCAATCCTTATTTGCAATTTGCCGGCCCAGCATCACACCTTGGAGCTGGGTATGACCTCGGTGACGGTTTCAAGGTGAAGGTGGGCTTGCTTAATTCTGTTAATCCTCTGAGTAGCCAGGCCCTGCTGGAAGAGAGCGACGCCAGCCGTGCGCATGGCTGAATAGGTGAGATAGAGAAAAAATTTGCCAGTGGCGTGGCCCGCATTACCGCCGGTACCGTCAACGAAGACAGCTCCATGCTTGGCGTGACTGGTTCTGCCGCCTTTAAGATATCAGGGGCCAACACCAGCTACGTTTCATTCTCCGGGGCCTATAACTTAACGGCAAACGACTCCCTGCTCGCCCAGATATCATCCGGAACAAGCAAGTCCAGCGGCAATTCCCTCATTAATGACTCTGAAACAAAAACCATAAGCTGGTCGTTGGGGCTGCTCCACCAGAACACCTGGCGTCAGGGCGACAAATTCGCCCTGACGGTCTCGCAACCAATGAAGGTGACGTCTGGCAGTATGAATCTGTTGTTGCCAACTGTCGATGCCGATGGCGTGGGGGGCTTTCAAGCTTCACGCGTCGACCTGACCTCGGACAAGACGGAAACCGATTTTGAAATTGGCTATATGGCCCCTATGTCAAAGGCATCATCGGTTTATTTCAACACAGCATACAAACAGAATGTTGGCAATACCGATGAAAACGCAACTGTTACCGCGCTGCGTTTCATGACCAGCTTCTAATTTACTCAACATTCTGACTTACGGCACAATATGCACTAATAGGCCGGAATAATTATCTTTTTAACAGAAAAGTCCTTTGCTCCCTGGTATATTGTGTTTGGGAAAAACATAATAAAAACAAGGAGAAAGGACTGCTGGGGTATATACAGAAACTGCAGGAGCAGCAAGAGACTTGTTGGTACATTATCACAGGCTGACGTGAGATACCAACAAATATACCAACAGAAAACATGGGAACATGTGGGAACTCCCTAGACACAAAAAAGCCCGCAAACCATTGACCGGCGCGGGCTGTGAGCCTTTATGGGAACTCACGGGAATACAAGATGGTGCCGGAGGTCGGAATCGAACCGACATGGGGTTGCCCCCGCGGGATTTTGAGTCCCGTGCGTCTACCTATTTCACCACTCCGGCAGAGTGGCGATGCCGCCTTGTTACGGCAGCATCGGACGAACACTATAGAAGCCTTACCCAACCCTGTCAAGTTCTAAAGAACCGCCCCCTTTACTGAAGTTTCAGGGGCCGGTTCCCAGAAAAAATTTCTGGAAGCGATAGAAATAATCCACCCCCGACCAGACCGTCATTACGGCGGAAACATAGAGAATGGCCTTGCCCAGTTCGTGCAGAAAAGAGATGGGCGCGACTCCCAGGGGGAAGATCAGGACGCAGAGCGCGGTGTACTGCATAATGCTCTTCAACTTGCCCATGCCGCTGGCTGCGACCACAATGCCTGAGGAAGCGGCCACGCCGCGCAACCCGGTGATTACCAGTTCCCTGGCCAGGATGATGAATACCAGCCAGGCCGGAATTTTGCCCATGGGGATCAGCATGATCAGGGCCGCGCAGACCAGCACCTTGTCGGCCACTGGATCCATCAGTTTGCCCAGAACAGTTTCGATCTTATGCTTGCGGGCGTAATAGCCGTCCGCCAGATCGGTCAGGGCGCCGGTCAGAAAAAGAAAAAAGGCCGCCAGACCTACTCCGACGCTGGATTGGGGATAAAGAAAAAACAGGAGAACCGGCGCCACCGCAAAGCGGTATCCGGTAAGCAGGTTAGGAATGGTGAGAATCGCGTGTCGTCTCATGGATTCAGGGGCCGCTACAAAATAACCAGTAGAATTTTAAGCCTCGTCGCTGGCGTCGCTGCTGAATGGGTAAGGGGGGATGAAGACCTTGCTCACATAACAGAGGCGCGGATCATCGACCTGCGCCTCTGTTATCCGGGTCTGCATCATATTTATCTCCGGGGCAGATACGCCTGCACGGATAGTATACTACGCTTTGGTTCTTTTTTCCCAATCGGCTAAGAATTGTTCCATGCCAAGATCGGTGAGCGGATGCCGGGCAAGCTGGGCGATGACCTTGAAGGGGATCGTGGCAATATGGGCGCCCAGCAGAGCCGCATCCACCACATGGATGGGATTGCGGATACTGGCGACGATCACCTCGGTGGCATAGCCGTAGTTTTCGTAGATGTTCATGATGTCGCTGATCAGATCCATGCCGTTCTGGGAGATGTCATCCAGCCGCCCGACAAAGGGGCTTGCGTAGCTGGCCCCGGCCTTGGCGGCCATCAGGGCCTGGCTGGCAGAAAAAATCAGGGTCACGTTGGTTCTGATCTTTTCGTCGGCAAGCTGCTTGACTGCCTTGAGGCCCTCGGTAGTCATGGGGATCTTGATTACAATGTTGGCGTGGATGGCGGCCAGTTCACGGCCTTCCCGAACCATGCCTTCGGCGTCGAGGGCGATCACCTCGGCGCTGATCGGGCCATCAACTACCTGGCAGATCTCCTTGATGATCTCGACAAAGGGCTTGTTCTCTCTGGCGATCAGCGAAGGGTTGGTGGTGACTCCATCCACCATGCCCATGTCCACGGCCTTTTTGATCTCTTCAATGTTGGCGGTATCAATAAAAAATTTCATCTATTTTCTCCTGGTGAGGACAAGAAAGACGGTTCAACCGTTCTCCTGCCGAGGTGTGTTGTGGGCATCACAATATATCTTCCGGCATTGTTCACTGCAAAAAAATACAGACAGACCGTTATCATGTAACACAATTGCCTGCCTTTTGGGAATATAGATATGGCAGACAGGGTCTTCTACCAGTTGATCATGGATGGCAAGCTCAGTCGTCCCTGGGGCAGCCTGGTTGTTCGCCTGGGCGACAGGCTTCTTTTCTTTGCCTCCAGTCAACAGGCGATACAGGACATAGAGAAAAACGGCGTAAACTAAGAGCTTAAACATCGCGATCCCTGCCGCGCCATGCCTGGCGTTCCACCCTTGCCTGTGTCTGGAGCTTGCCACAGAGTTCCAGGGTTGTCAGGCCAAGAAGCGGATGCCTCTGCTCTGGCGCCAGTTCCGCCAGCGGCGCCAGCACGAAAAGGCGGCTGGCCATCTGCGGATGAGGGACGATGAGCGTTTGACTGTTAATAATCAAATCTCCATAATAGAGCAGGTCAAGATCAACGGGCCTGTCGCTGGTCAGGGTTCGATCCCGGCCCAGCTCCGTTTCGATAGCGAGCATGGCGGCCAGCAGCTCCAGCGGCGCAAGGCTGGTGCTGATTTCGCCTGCGGCATTGGTGAACCAGTACTCCGTCTCCAGGCCGACCGGCTCTGTCCGGTAGGGGCTTGACAGCCGGTGCAGACTGATCCCCGCCACCCTGCCCAACCGTTGCCAGGCGGCGAGCAGATTGTCCTGCCCATGGCCAAGATTGGAGCCCAGGCCGAGGAAGGCTTGCCGCTGATTTTTCACCGGAGAATCAGGCCGTCATTGGTCAGCATAAAGAGCCGTGCTTAATAATCATGAATATTTCTCGTACAGCCCCTAAGCCGTTGTTCTAAACATGTAACTATTTGAAAATCGTGATCGGCATAAGGGGCCGTAACGAAATAGTCTGAGATGTAAGGTTTATTTCTTAACGGCCCCTAAATATCCTGCAGGCCAAGCACGTCGAACATGGTGTAGAGGCCGTTGGCCTGATTCACCACCCAGGCGGCGGCAAGAGCCGCGCCCTTGGCGAAGTTGTCCCGGCTGTGAGCCCGGTGAGTGAGCTCCAGCCTCTCCCCTGCCCCGGCAAAATAGACGGTATGCTCACCCACGATATCACCTGCCCGGATGGTCTGGATGCCGATTTCCTGGTCGGTGCGTGCGCCGATCATCCCGTGGCGGGAATATACCCCCACCTCGGCCAGATTACGGTTCACTCCTTCCGCTACCATCTCCCCCAGTTTCAGGGCCGTGCCGCTGGGCGCGTCCTTTTTCATCCGATGATGGGCTTCGACAATCTCGATATCATAGGCGTCCCCCAGCAGGGCGGCCATCTTGCGGGCGATCTTAAACAAGACATTGACCCCCACCGCCATGTTAGGCGATTGAACGCAGGGGAAGTTTCGGCTCAATTCGGCCAGCTCGGCGAGATTAGCCGCCGTCAGCCCCGTGGTACCGATGACCATGGCCTTTTTCGCCACAGCCGCCTTGCGGGCCAAGGCCATGGTGGCCTCGTGAAAGGTGAAGTCAATCACCACCTCACCCCGATTCATGACCGCCTCGAAGCTGTCCACCACCCGCACGCCCAAGGGGCCGATTCCAGCCAATTCCCCAAGATCCCGCCCGAGCTCCGGACTATCTGGCTGTTCAAAACCAGCCGCCAGACTCAGGCCTTCCTGCTGCTGCACCATATAGCTGATCCGGCGGCCCATCCGGCCAGCGGCCCCAGCGACAATAACCTTGGTCATGCTCTTCTCCTTAAATGAACAAAAAACTCAATGCAAAATGCTCGGTGTGCTGGGTTAAGCTTCGCCAGCCAACCTTGTATCTACGGCGGGTGTCTTTTTGTTGATTGATGGTTGCATTTGCTGCCGCAGGGAAGCGCTTCCTTTGCGCCAGTATTCAAGCTGCTGTTCAATCGAGAGAGAGGCAACTTTCTGGTAAACCGCTTCCGCGCCTTTGCGCTTCATTTCGATACAATCGAACGATTTATTCTTCATAGTCGATCACCTCCAATGGCGAGTGTATGGCAATCTGGCGATATCCCTTCAGGACGTTGACCGCATTAAAGAGCGGTATTTTCTTGAAATTAACGATGTGCTTAAAATTCCAGCTCACAATGATATCGCATTCGGCAACGGTGGCCAGCGCCACATGCAGGGCATCATCATACCATTTTTCGGTGAGAACACCTTCCGCAATATATGCCTGTTGTAACCCAAGCGCACCTGATTCAATATCGAGCAGTTGGGCGACAGGGAGAATTTTCTTGAAAAGTTCGTTCACCTTTTTAGGGGCAGCCAAAAGTTCCTGATGTACTACTTCAGAAACGCACAGAATGTATTCTCCACGATGTACCTGATCGAAAAAGGCTTGGCTGGCGTCGGCAAAATCTTCGTCAAATACTCCACCATAGACTGAAGTGTCGGCGTATATCTTTATTGGACGTTTTGCCATAGACTCCCCGCCTGTCCTTTACCCAGACAATATTTGAGAAAGATAGAAAGTCAATTCTGATCCGAACTGCACCTCTGTGTTCTTTTCCTGGACAGAGACGAACAGGCGTATAAAAAGCAAGCTCATTGGTGTGGCCAATATTTTATTCTTATGGCTAACCATGCGGCAGAATTATACCAGCCCGTAAGCAACAATAACCTTCTTCAGTTTTTCCTCATTACTCTCATTCATCTTGTACAGAGGCAGGCGCGGCAAGCCGGACTTGATCCTGCCCATCATCGCCAAGGCTGTCTTGGCCGGCACCGGGTTGGTGTCGATGAACATCGCCTGCATCAAGGGGAGCAGCTTGTAGTGCAGCGCTTTTGCCTTGTCCAGATCACCGGCCAGGGCGGCATCCATCATCGCGGCCATATCCTTGGGGGCCACGTTGGAGGTAACGGAGATGACCCCGGTGCCGCCGATCATCACGGTGGGCATGGAGGTGAAATCATCGCCGGACATGACCGCGAAACCCTTGGGGCAGAGGCGGATGACCTGGCTGATCTGATTGAGATCGGCGGTGGCCTCCTTGACCCCTACGATATTGGCGATCTGGGCGCAGCGGGCCACGGTCTCGGGCAGCATGTTCACGGCGGTTCGACTTGGCACATTGTAGAGGATGATGGGGATATCCACCGCCTCGGCCACTGCCTTGAAATGCTGATAAAGCCCCTCCTGGGACGGCTTGTTGTAGTAGGGGGTGATCATCAGGGCGCCATCGGCCCCAGCCTCTTTGGCCGCGCGGGTCAGCTCTATGGATTCGGAGGTGCTGTTTGAACCGGTCCCGGCCAGCACCGGCACCCGGCCAGCCACGGTCTTGACGGTCAGCTCCACCACCCGGTGGTGTTCGGCGTGGCTCATGGTGGCGGATTCGCCGGTGGTGCCGCAGGGGACAATACCGTGGGTGCCGCCGGCGATCTGGAACTCGATGAGATCCTGCAAACCCTGCTCGTCCAGCTGACCATCAATGAAAGGGGTGACGATGGCGACAAAGGCGCCGCGAAACTTGTTCATAACTTCCTCCTGAATATTCTTGCACCCAAAGGGTATAAGTTTCGTTTGAGCAGGCAAGCTGCTCAACTCAGCTTTATTGCTTCTTCGTGCAGCCGACCTTCGTAGATGAAATTGACCGATCCTTCCAGATAGACCTCGGCAATTTCCTGCCCGGCCAGGGAATAATAAATGAGCAACTGTTCGCCGCCTGCGGTGGTCACCGCCACTGGCGGCTGCACCTGACCAAGAAGCCCGGCGATAATAGCCGCAGCCACGGCTCCAGTGCCGCAGGCCAGGGTTTCCCCTTCCACCCCGCGCTCATAGGTGCGGACACTCAAGGCGCTGGCGCCAAGCTGCTGGACAAAATTAACATTGGTTCCGGCTGGCTGAAAGTGTTCGTGGAAACGGATACTTCGTCCCAACTCAAGCACCGGCGCCTGGGCGATGTTTTTCACAAAGAACACGGCGTGGGGCACCCCGGTATTGAGGCTGTGTACCACCTGCTCCTGCCCGTTGACCCTGAGCTTTTCATCCAGTCGCAGGCCGGTGGGCGCGGTCATCCTGAGTTTGACCGCTTGGCCCCTGACTTGTGCCTCAATTATTCCGGCCCCGGTCTCAAAACGCATCTGTTCCGGGGCTATCCCCCTGGCATGGGCAAAGCGGGCGGCGCAGCGGGCGCCGTTACCGCACATCTCGGCCCAGCTGCCATCGGCGTTCAAGAACTGCCAGCGAAAATCCGCCACTTTGCTCTGCTCGATGAGGATCAGGCCGTCTGCGCCCACGGAAACCCGGCGTTCACACACCGCCCTGGCAAAAGAGGGCATCTCTTCCTTGCTCAGAAACGGGGTGCGATGGTCAATGAGAATGAAATCATTGCCAGTGCCGCTCATCTTGCTGAACTCAAGGGGGAACTGGATGCTCATGCGCCGTGTTTCCCAAGGAATTCAGGGATACTTTCCCCCTGGATCAAGGATTCTTTGGTTTCCCTGGCCCGAATCAGATGAAAGCCGTCCCCATGCACCAGAACCTCGGCCACCCGAGGCCGGGAATTGTAGTTGGACGACATGGAAAAGCCGTAAGCCCCGGCGCTCATCACTGCCAGCAGATCGCCAGCCGTCACCTGGGGCAGCAGCCTTTCCCGGGCGAGAAAATCGCCGGTTTCGCAAATCGGCCCCACCACGTCGGCTACCGTTTGCTCTTGATCTTGGCGCTCCACGGCCTGGATCAGGTGGAAGGCATTGTAGAGGCTGGGTCTGGCCAGATCGTTCATCCCGGCATCAACAATGATGAATTTTTTAAGGCCTTCCTTGGTATACAGCACCTTAGTGATCAGCACCCCGGCGTTACCCACCAGCACCCGGCCCGGCTCGAGAATCAGGGTGCAGTCAAGATCGGCCAGCTCCATCTTGATGGCTCTGGCATACTCGTCTGGCTCGGGCGGCTCCTCATCATTGTAGCGAATGCCAAGCCCGCCGCCCAGGTCAAGATGGGTAATGGCGATTCCCTGTTCGGCAAGTTGAGCGATGAAGCTCTTCAGCTTGACCAGGGATTCGACAAAGGGGGAGACCTGGATCAGCTGTGAGCCGATATGACAGCTTACTCCCTTAATGGTAATATTGGGCAGCTTTTGGGCCGCGAGATACACCCGCAGGGCGTCGCCGATGGGGATGCCGAACTTGTTCTTGGCCAGCCCGGTGGAGATATAGGCGTGAGTTCTGGGGTCCACATCCGGGTTAACCCGAAAGGACACCGGAGCCTTGAGCCCCAAGGCCGCCGCCTCCGTCTGAATCACGGCCAACTCCTGCTCGGATTCCACATTGAGCATGAGGATCCCGGCTTTAAGGGCGGCGCGAATCTCAACCGCTGTTTTGCCCACCCCCGAATAAACAATCTTTTGGGGATCAATCCCAGCGGCGCGGGCCCGGAACAGCTCTCCTTCGGAGACGATATCCGCCCCGCCGCCAAGGTTTGCGAAAAGACGAAGGATGGCAATATTGGCGCAGGACTTAACCGCGAAGCAGGTAAGATGGGGGATGCTGGCAAAGGCGCGGTCAAAGGCGGTAAAATGCCTGGTCAAGGTGGCAGCGCTGTAAAGATAGAAAGGGGTGCCCACCGCCTCCGCCACCGTGGCCACGGGAAGATCCTCACAATACAGGGTGTTGTTTTTGTACTGAAAATCATGCATTGTTCATTATACCGTAATTTTATTTGGCCACTAACCCCACGTGTCAATCATCGGCAGCAGTGCCGATAAAGAACACGAAAAGGGTTTTGATGGATTATCAGTCTTCTTGGTCTGATCTGCCAGAGTTTGTAGTTGTAGATCGGCTATTTATTTGCCTGCATACTTTAACTTGATTTAGCCACTAACCTTATGAAATCTATAAAAATAAAAGAAAAACTTTCGTGTTCTTTCGTGGGGTTCGTGGCAAAAAAAAATCAATCTTCTACTCCGCCACCTCGTACAAGGCTTCAATAGAGGGCGTGCTTTCGTTGGCTGGCCGGGCCTGGTCAAAGGCGGTGACCGAGTAATACCAAAGGCCTTTTTTCCGGGGCGGCTTTGCGTCCAGAAAAGAAAGGCCTGCCCCGCCAACCTCACCGATGCGTTCGGGCGTCTGATCCTTGGCCGCGCGGCGGTAGATACGAAAACCTGCCAGATCGGGCTCGGCAACGGTCTCCCAGAGGATCTTTACTCCGTCAGCGGTGGCCACAGCCCGCACCTTCTGCGGCGGGGCCGGAGGCATGAGATCCCGGGGCGCCGCGCTTACGGGCGGGCTGCTCATGCCAGCCGCCAGGGTACCCGCATGCAGGCGCACGGCCCGCACCTTGTACCAGTAAGCCTTGCCATTACGCAACCCCTTGTCCGTATAGGTCAGAGCCTCAAGCAGACCGCCCGGCGTCTCGGCAAAGGTTTCTCCGCCATCGGTTGAGCGAAAAACCTGATAGCGGACAGGATCGGTAACCGGCGTCCCATCCAGCAATCCTGCCGACGACTGCCAGCGCAGGGTAAGGCTCTTGTCCTCTTCCTCGATCTTAAACTGCCTGGGGGCCAGGAGCGGGGTGTCCCAGACGATGGCAACGGTATTCGAGCCATCACTGCTGACAAACCAGCCCGCCTTGCTGCGCACCCGATACACATAACGGTGATTGGGGCGCAACAGTGGCTCCTGATAGGAAACCCGGCCCTGATCGCTGCTTGTCGCCGTAATCTCGATGGGCGGGCCAAAGGGGATGGGGCAGTCAGCGCAGTAGTCCTTGACTGGCATAACCGCCCGCAGCAGTTCAAATTTCTCAATCCGGTAGGGCAGGCGGTCGCCCTGCACCGTCTGGCGGGGATAGGACCAACTTAGCGCCACCCCTTTTTCGTCAAGCTGATAGCTGAGATCGGTGATGGGCGCGGGCAGCACGGTATCGGGCGGCACGGGTCGGGTCTTCTTGCCGCAACCGACCAGGCTGCCAAGTAGAGCCAGGCCCAGAAACACCGCCACTATTTTTCTGGCTCCGGACTTCATTGGTCAAGGCCCAAGGCTTCTTCCGCCCGCCCAAGGGCCGCCGCCACCATCGAGCCTGCGGTGCCGCCCAGGGAGACCCGGCTGTTCACCGAGCCGGTGATGGAGAGGATCGTAAAGACATCGTCTTCGATGACCTCGGAAAACCCCTTCAGCTCTGCCAGACTTAGTTCGGTTAATTCTTTCCCCTGGCTCAGGCAAAAGGCCACGGTGCGGCCGACAATGGCATGGGCCTGGCGAAAAGGGATGTTTTTGCGCACCAGGTAGTCGGCCAGATCGGTGGCGGTCATGTAGCCCCCGCCAAGCCCTGCGGCCAGCCGCGCTTCGTTGAAGGTAAGGTTGGCCAGCAGCTGACTCATGATCGCCACCGACTGGGAGACCGTATCCACCGTGTCGAACAGGGGTTCCTTATCTTCCTGAAGATCGCGGTTGTAGGTCATGGGCAGACCCTTGAGCAGCAGCAGCAGGCTCATGAGGTTGCCCACCACCCGGCCGCTCTTGCCCCGGATCAACTCGGGGATATCGGGATTCTTCTTCTGGGGCATGATGCTGCTGCCGGTGCAAAAGCTGTCGGCCAGGGTTACGAAAGAAAATTCTTCGGTGGTCCACAGCACCAGCTCTTCGGACAACCGGCTCAGGTGGATCTGGATCAGGCTGGCCGCGCTCATGAACTCGATGATATAATCCCGATCCCCCACCGTATCCATGCTGTTAGCGGTAATGGCCGGAAAACCAAGCTCTTTGGCGACAAACTCGCGGTCGATGGGCAGGCCGGTTCCGGCCAGGGCTGCGGCGCCCAGGGGCATGACATCGATCCGCTTCAGGGCATCGGCAAGACGCTCACGATCACGGCCAAACATCTCGTAATAGGCCAGAAGATGGTGGGCCACCAGCACCGGCTGGGCTCGTTGCAGATGGGTATAACCCGGCATCAGCGTATGCTGGTATTTCCGGGCCAGCAGCACACAGGCCTTTTGCAGCTCGGTGAGCAACTGGATCAGGCGGCGGCATTCTTCCCGCAGGTAGAGGCGGACATCAAGGGCCACCTGGTCATTGCGGCTCCTGGCGGTGTGCAGCTTTTCCCCGGCCGGGCCGATCTTTTCCACCAGGGCCTTTTCGATATTCATGTGGATGTCTTCAAGCTCCGGCTTAAAGACAAATTCCCCGGCCTCGATTTCCTGCTCTATTTGTTCCAGACCCTGGACAATGAGCGCACCTTCGGCCTCGGTGATCAGCCCCTGCCTGGCCAGCATCCGGGCATGGGCTCGGCTCCCGGCGATATCGTGGCGAAAGAGGCGGGCATCATAGTGGATGGAAGCGGTAAAAGCCGCCACCGAGGCCGCAGTTTTTTCCGCGAACCTGCCGCCCCACATTGCCGGGTTATGGGTGTTTGAAGCCGAAGACATAATATTTCCAGTGAAAAATTAAGAGTTAAAAATTAAGAGTTAAACAGCCATTCGTATTACTATCGCTACCTTCCGTTCACTTTCAACCTTCAACTTTTCATTTTTAACTTTTAATTTTTAACTTTTCCCTTTGCACTAACCAAGGCCTGAATGGTCAGGCGCAGGGCGTTAAGACGAATAAATCCGCCAGCATCCGACTGGGTGTAAACCTGGTCTTCCTCAAAGGTGGCAAAGCTTTCCTGGTAGAGCGACTGCTCTGATTTCCGGCCCACCGGGATGCAGTTGCCTTTGAACAACTTGAGGCGCACCACCCCGTTCACGGTTTCCTGGGCATTGTCCATGGTTTTTTGCAGAAGCTTCATCTCCGGGGAGAACCAGAAGCCGTTGTAGATCAGCTCGGCATAGCGGGGAATCAGGCTGTCGCGGATCTTCATGACCTCACGGTCCAGGGTGATGGTCTCCAGGTCCCGGTGGGCGCAGCGCAATATGGTGCCGCCCGGGGTCTCGTACACCCCACGGGATTTCATGCCCACGAAGCGGTTTTCCACCATGTCCAGGCGGCCAATGCCATTGGCGCCGCCCAGGGCGTTCAGCCGGGCCAGCAGGGCCGCAGGGCTGAGATGTTCACCGTTGATGGCCACCGGGTTGCCGCCCGCAAACTCCATTTCCAGGTAAGTCGGCACATCCGGGGCTTTTTCCGGGGAGACGGAAAGCTTGAACATGCTCTCTTCCGGCTCGTTCCACGGATCTTCCAGGATGCCGCCCTCAAAGCTGATGTGCAGGAGGTTCTCATCGGAGCTATAAGGCTTTTCCTTGGTAACCGGCACGGGAATGCCGTGCTGTGCCGCATAGGCCATGAGCTTGGTTCGGGAATTGAGTTCCCAGATCCGCCAGGGGGCAATGATGGTCAGCTTGGGGTTCAAGGCCAGATAGGTCAGTTCAAAGCGAACCTGATCGTTGCCCTTGCCGGTGGCCCCGTGGCTGACGGCATCGGCTCCTTCCGCTTCGGCGATCCGCACCTGTTCCCGGGCGATAACCGGCCGGGCCAGGGAGGTGCCCAGCAGGTAGGAGCCCTCATAGATGGCGTTGGCCCTGAAGGCCGGAAAAACATAATCGCGGACAAACTCTTCGCGCAGATCGGAGATGATCACCTTCTCGGCGCCGGTGGCCAGGCCCTTGGCCCGCACCTTGTCCCAGTCCTCCTCCTGCCCCACATCAGCGGCAAAAGCCACGACCGGAACCTGATACTCTTCCCGCAGCCATTTGAGGATTACCGAGGTATCAAGTCCGCCGGAATAGGCGAGGACGATCTTGTTTATTTTGGCAACCACGGTGTACTCCCTGAAATTAGTGAAAAATTAAAAGTGAAAAGTGAAAAAATTAACCACCAGGAGGCAAATAATCAGGGGATGCGACCCGAGCGTCCCACTTTTCATTCTCCCCTTTTCATTTTTCATTACAAAAGATGCATGGCCAGAATGGCCTTGTGAATATGGAGCTTGTTCTCCGCCTGGTCAAAGGCGACGCATTGTGGCCCCTCCAGCACCTCTTCCGATATTTCCTCGTCGCGGTGGGCAGGCAGACAATGGAGGACAATGGCCCCTGGTCTGGCCTGGGCCACCAGGGCGGCATTTACCTGGTAAGGCCGGAATACCGTCAGCCTGGCCTCTTGTTCGCTTTCCTGGCCCATGCTGGCCCAAACGTCAGTATTGATTACATCCGCCTGCCGCACTGCTTCGGCCGGGTCGCGCACCACCCGGATGGGCTGGCTTGCCTGCTCTTGAGCTGCGGCGAGGATGGCGGGGTTTGGCTCATAGCCCGCCGGGCAGGCCAGGGTCAGGGCAAAGCCGAAACGGGCGGCGGCTTGAATCCAGGAGTTGGCCATATTGTTGCCATCGCCCAGCCAGGCGATATGAAGCTTTGCCACCGGCCCCTTGTGCTCGATCACGGTCATGATGTCGCTCAACACCTGGCAGGGATGGTGCAGGTCGGTTAAGGCGTTGATCACCGGCACCGAAGAATATCTGGCCAGCTCGTCGACAATCCCCTGGCCATAGGTGCGAACGACCATGCCGTCCACATAGCGGGACATGACTCTGGCCATATCCTTGAGGGGCTCATTGCGGGCCAGCTGGGTATCACGGCCGGAAAGATAGATTACCTGGCCGCCCAGGCCATACATGGCCGCTTCAAAGGAAACCCTGGTCCGGGTGGAGGGCTTTTCAAAGATGAGGGCCACGGTTTTTCCGGCCAGCTGCTGATGGCTGAGCCCGGCTTGGGCTTCTTTTTTAAGCAGAAGGGCCTGTTCGATGTAGGCGGCAAGCTGCTCCCTGCTGAAATCCTGTAATGCCAGTAGATGTTGGGTCATGGTTTCGCTCTCTTTGCCGATCTTCTCTCTACGATATTGCGGAAAAAAAACTTCTTTCTGTTTGTTGAAATCGCAAAAAGACGCGATTACAACAGTTATCGCTCCGCTGCCGTGATTTTTTAATTTATAATTGCGGCCCTGTGTCCTTTTTCCTTTTTGCGAAGCCAAACTACAATTCATACAAAAAAACTTTTTTTTTGCAAAGGGATTTTTCGCAGAAAATGCAGGGGAAGGGGGCAGGGTCGAGGCCCTTACTGGCTCAGCTCGGCAAAAACCTCGTCTAAGGCCTGGATCAACTGGTTTATCTCAGCCCGGCTGATGATCAGCGGGGGCAGGCAGCGCAACGCCTTGCCCCCGGCAAAGTTCAGGAGCACCCCTTTTGCAAAGAGCCGGTTAACTATGTCGGGGCCCTTGTCCAACCAGGTCTCGGTCAGGGGCAGGCCCTGGATCAGGCCCAGCCCGCGGGCCGGGCTGGCAATGGCCGGATATTTATCAGCCAGCCCGGTGAGCCGCTCGGCCAGATAGTTCCCCTTGGCCCGAACCTCGGCAAGAAAGCCCTCGGCCAGCATAAGGCGCAAGACCGTCACCGCTGCGGCGCAGGCCACCGGGTTGCCGCCAAAGGTTGAGGCGTGGCTGCCCGGCTCGAAGGCCTTGGCCACCGACTCTCTGGCCAGCATGGCGCCGATGGGCAGGCCATTGCCCAGAGCCTTGGCCAGGGTGAGGATGTCGGGGGTCACCCCACACTGTTCGTAGGCAAAGAGGGTGCCGGTTCGCCCCATGCCCACCTGGATTTCATCAAAAATCAGCAGCAGACCATGGCGGTCGCAAAGTTGGCGGATGGCGGCGAGATATTCAGGCGCCAGGGGCAGGACTCCTCCTTCTCCCTGCAGGGGCTCACAGAGAATGGCGCAGGTCTCCGGGGCAATCATCGCCTCAAGTGCCGCGATATCGTCGAAGGGCGCATGCCGGAAGCCCTGGGGCATCGGGGCAAAGCCCTGCTGGAATTTGCTCTGCCCTGTGGCTGCCACGGTGGCCAGAGTCCGACCATGAAAAGAACCAGCCAGCGAGATGATCTCGTATTTCCCATCCGGGCTGGCCTTGCGCGCCAGCTTGATCGCGGCCTCATTGGCCTCCGCCCCTGAGTTGGCCAGGAAAACCCGGTCGGCAAAGGAATGGTTGATCAGCAGTTCGGCCAGTTCGGTTTGCGGTATCGTATGGTAGAGGTTGGAAACATGCACCAGGGTAGAGGCCTGGCGGCAGATCGCCTCGGTGATTGCCGGATGGCAGTGGCCCAAGCTGCAAACCGCGATGCCGGCGAGACAATCCAGATATTCCCTGCCGTCGGCGTCCTTGAGCAGACAGCCCCGGCCCTCAACCATCACCGCAGGATATCGGCCATAGGTGTTCATAAACGAAGCCTTGCTTTTCTCGATCCATTCCGCATTTGCCATCATATCACCTCTCGGCCCCGCTTGTGCCCCATAACTGTAAGCGGTTGCAGGGGGCTGCAGATCCGCGTGTCTGTCTGTCAATCGTCGGCAGCAGTGCCGACAGAGGAGATGTAGTGCCCTGTGACCGCTTACACCACCTCGGTTCCTACCCCTTGCTGGGTAAACATTTCCAACAGGATGGCATGCTCCACCCGTCCGTCAATGATATGCGCCTTGCCGACCCCGGCGCGAACCACACCCTGACAGCATCTGACCTTGGGAATCATGCCCCCGGCAATAATTCCGTCGGCGATATACTGGTCAGCCGCGTCACAGGTCATGGAGGAGATGAGCGTCCCTGCCTTGTCCAGAACCCCGGCCACGTCGGTGAGCAGGATGAGTTTTTCAGCCTTGAGCTGGGTGGCGATAGCGCCAGCCACCAGGTCGGCATTGATATTGTAAGCCTGCCCGTCTTCGCCTACCCCCACCGGGGCGATGACCGGGATGAAATCCTGGGCGTCCAGGGTGTGCAGAATCTGCGGGTTGACCAGGGTCACCTCTCCCACCCGGCCAAGGTCGATGATTTCCGGCGGGGTGTTTTCGGCCTGGGCCTTCATGATCGTCATCTTTTTCGCCTTGATCAGATCGCCGTCCCGGCCGGAAAGACCAACCGCCTTGCCCCCGTGAAAATTGATCAGGCCAACGATCTCCTTGTTCACCTTGCCCACCAGCACCATCTCCACCACGTCCATGGTTTCGCCGTCGGTGACCCTCATCCCCTGAACATAATCGCTCTTGATCTGCATCCTGCTCAGGAATTTGTTGATCTGCGGCCCGCCGCCATGCACTACCACGGGGTTGATGCCGATGTACTTCATCAGGATGATGTCCAGAGCGAAGTTCTTTTTCAGCTCCTCATCCACCATGGCATGGCCGCCGTATTTGATGACCACGGTTTTGCCGGAAAATTTCTTGATATACGGCAAGGACTCAATGAGGGTTTTGGCTTTTTCGATACCTTTACGCATGGCTTGTCTGCCTGTTGCTAATGGTAATGGATTGGGGAATTAAGAATCCAGAATTCAGAAGACAGAATATTCTGAACCGCCCGAACAGAAGGATGATGTTTTATTCTCCTGGATTCTGACTCCTGAATTCTACGTTTTTTTTCAATACGCAAGATATAAACCGCTCGCTGTGATCTGTAAAGAAGATAGGCGATTGTCAAAAAACAGGCGCTTCTTTCCGGCAAAGCGATTGCCGAGAAAACTCAAGACTGGTATCTTGAGTTTTCCAAAGTCTGCTCGCACTATGTTAGGTTAGGAATAGAAATGGAGGAATACCGTGAATGGCTCAGTGGAAGCGTGTCTGAATATCTGGTTCATTGTCGATCAGGATTCCAAGTTGATCTATCGGGCCGCTGCTCGCGCATACGCATTGCCAGGGTCCGATGATGACAAGGCACTTACCCTGAAGCGTCTTGCTATGTCTGACTATCATCTTGCTAACCATTTCAGTCTATCTAAGTACAAAACGAAGATTGTTGACCAGCAAGGCCAACAGAGAGAATTGCCGGGGTTATTCAACAACGCAAGCTTCGAAGCTGTTCTCCCGATTATTCTGGATACGATCTGCAAGGATCTTGAAAAGCAATTCGTAGAGCAACCAAGGGTTACATCAGAAGGTGGGTCAACGTACAAGTTGAAAATTCCCAAAGAGCCCTATTATGTGATGACATACCTATCTGAAGATAGTATGGGTCGCCTAATACCACGCTTGTGACCTAACCAGGGGCGAACCTGGACGTACACCGCTCAGCGATGCGTGCCGGTTACCATCAGCGTTATGAGGAAAATAAAAAATAATGAAACCCTTGCTCCGTTTTTTTTGTCGGTTTGTCTTCCTCTGTCCCTTTCTGGCAACCAGCCCCGGCCTGGCCGCACCTGCCGCCGCCCCCGCCAGCGGCAAAGCGCCGATTCATGTCGAAGCGGATCGGATGGTTTCCCTGAAAAATGCCAACGCGGTTCTTTTTACCGGAAACGTAAATGCCAAGCAGGGCCAGATGGTGATCCGCTCTGCGGAAATGACGATTTATTATCTTTCCAGCGAAGAAAAAGCCCGGCTGCCCCAGAATGAGGAACGAAGCCTGAAAAAGCTCTTCGCCTCTGGCAACGTGGAAATCCAGAATGACGGCATGACCGGCACCGGCGACAAAATGGAATATTATGAAGCCGAACGCAAGGTGATCCTCCTCGGCAACAGCAAGGTCTGGCAGGACAATAACCTGGTTACCGGCCATACCGTTATTGTTTTTCTCGACCAGGGCAAGAGCATCGTGGAACGGGGCGAGAAGAAGGGCGAGCGGGTCAAGGCCTTCTTCTATCCCGGCGGTGAAAATAGTGAAAAATTAAAAATGAAAAATGAAAAGTGAAAGGAATCAGGATTCTTAACCCCAAGCAGTTACGTTCTTTCAACTCTCAACTCTCAACTCTCAACTCTCAACTTTCAACTTTCAACTTTCAACTTTCAACTTTCAACTTTCAACTTTTAACTTTTCATTATCCACTCCGGAGGCTCCCTTGTCTGTCCTGGAAACAAAAGACCTTGTCAAACGCTACAAAAACCGGACGGTTGTAGACGGGATCAGTCTGCGGGTTGAAACCGGCACGGTGGTTGGCCTGCTCGGGCCAAACGGGGCCGGAAAAACCACCACCTTTTATGCTATTGCCGGGTTTATCCGGCCCGACGCAGGCGTTATCCTGCTGGACGGGGAGGAGATCACCGGCCTGCCCATCCACCAGCGGGCCGGAAAAGGGCTGTCCTATCTGCCCCAGGAAGCCTCGGTTTTTAAAAAGCTCACGGTTGAAGAAAATGTCCGCATTGTTCTGGAATCGCTTGGTCTTACCAAGGCAGAGATCAACAACCGGGTCGGCCAGCTCATGGAAGACCTGAAGATCACCCATCTGGCGGGCAACCGGGGGCATTCTCTTTCCGGGGGCGAACGCCGCCGGGTGGAGATCATGCGGGCCTTGGCCACCAATCCACATTTCATTCTTCTGGACGAGCCCTTTGCCGGGATCGACCCGCTATCGGTCGCCGATCTCCAGCAGATCATCGGCAAGCTGAAAAGCCGCGGCCTGGGGGTGCTTATCTCCGATCATAATGTCCGGGAAACCCTTTCCGTCTGTGATCAGGCCTATATCGTCAGCCAGGGCAAGATTCTCATCCAGGGCAATGCGGAAGAGATTGTCAGCAGCGCGGAAGCCCGCCGGATGTATCTCGGGGAAAATTTCACTCTGTAGTTTCTTCTTGCAAAAACCTTGCCGTAATGGGTTATACTCTCACCAAGGCCTCGTAATTCCGCGAAGGCCCCGGCTCTTTATTTTACAGTAAAGGACTCAGGCAGACATGGCCTTTGAACTGCGACAGCAGATGAAACTCAGCCAGCAACTGGTAATGACCCCCCAGTTGCAGCAGGCCATCAAGCTGCTCCAGCTTTCCCGGCTGGAGCTTGCTGAAACCATTCAGCAGGAAATCGAGATCAACCCGGTGCTGGAAGAAGCGACGGACAGCAGGGAGCAGAATGAGTCAGAACAGACAGGTCATGGCCACGAGGAGATGGACGCCCCGCAGCCAGAACCGGAAAGGACCACCGAGATCCAGATGGAAAGCGACTCCTCCTTAAGGGAAATAGACTGGGAGAATTATCGCAATGAGTATGAAAGCGGCGTTTCTCCCCGGGGTACAGACAACGATCTGCCCTCCAGCCTTGACATCCTGACGACCAAACCAGACCTGCACTCCCATCTTGCCTGGCAGCTTACTCTTTCCCATCTCACGGAGCAGGAAAAGGAGGTCGGGCATTTCACCATCGGCAACCTTGATCGTGACGGCTTCCTGGAGGTGACGGAGGCGGAAATTGTCGAAGGCACTGGTTGTGAGCCGGAGCTGGCCCGCCGGTTGATCAGCGTGGTTCAGGAGATGGACCCGGCCGGGGTCGGGGCCAGGGATCTCAAGGAGTGCCTGTTGTTGCAACTTGATCGCCTGGATCTTGAGGGCTCTCTGGCCGCCACCATCGTTCGGGAGCATCTCCATACCCTGGAGAACAGAAACTTTGCCGCCATTGCCAGGGCCACGGGCTGCCCGATTGAGGAAATCCTCAGCGCGATCAAGGTGATCACCGGGCTGGATCCGCATCCGGGCAGAATCTATGCCGAAGAGGAGCCTCAGTACATCATCCCGGATGTCTATGTACACAAGATCGGCGGGGAATATGTCATTCTGCTGAATGATGAAGGCCTGCCCCGCCTCAAGGTCAGCAACTATTACAAGGATATCCTGAAAAAGGATTCCGGCGCTCCGACCGACACCAAGAATTATGTGCAGGACAAGCTGAAGTCGGCTCTATGGCTGATAAAAAGCATTCATCAGCGGCAACGCACCATCTACCGGGTGGTTGAGTCGCTCCTCAAGTTTCAGTACGATTTTTTTGAACAGGGGATTGCCTTTCTCAAGCCCCTGGTTCTTCGCGACGTGGCCGAGGATCTCGGCATGCACGAATCCACGATCAGCCGGGTGACCAGTAACAAGTACGTGCATACCCCCCAGGGCACCTTTGAGCTGAAATACTTTTTTAACTCCGCCATCAGCCGTCACGACGGCGGCGAGGCCATGGCCTCGGCAAGCATCAAGGAACGAATCCGCAGCATCATTGCGGGCGAGAACCATCAGGATCCCTTAAGTGATAATGCCATTGCCGATATCTTCGCCAGGGAGGATATCAAGCTGGCACGGCGCACCGTAGCCAAGTATCGGGAACAGTTAGGGATTATCCCTTCGAAATTTAGAAAAAATCCAGGCTGAGCTGACTTATGATGCCGTTGTTTCCCCTATCCCTCTCTCCTCCATTACCAGGCCATGTCTGAAACCAGCCCCCTTACCCTGACCATCATCACCGGCCTTTCCGGAGCCGGCAAGTCTACGGCTCTCAATGTTTTTGAGGATGCCGGTTTTTTGTGCATCGATAATCTCCCCGTTTTTCTCCTTCTGCCCCTGCTCGATGGCGTGGCCCGGAAAGAGGACGGCCCGCACCGCCTGGCCCTGGTCATGGATGCCAGGGATGTCGAGCTTGCTCCGGCCCTGGCCGGGGTGCTGAAAGAGATTAAGCCCAGGGTCACTCTGGCGCAGATCATCTTTCTTGAGGCTGACGACACTGTTCTGCTTCGCCGTTACAACCAGTTGCGCCGCGCCCATCCTATGGCCCAGGTCGGTCTGGTTCAAGACGGGATCGCCACGGAGAAAAAAAGACTGGCAGGACTGCGCCAGATGGCTGACCTGGTGATTGACACCGGCAGCCTCACCCCCACCGAGTTGCGGCACAAGCTCCTGCTGCACGAGGCCTCCCCGATTGCCGCCATGCGGGTCAACATCCTCTCTTTTGGCCATAAGCATGGATTGCCAAGCGAGGCAGACCTGTTGTTTGATGTTCGGTTTTTACCAAACCCCTACTATGTGACAGAGCTCAAGGAGAAAACCGGCCTGGACGCGGCGGTTGCCGCCCATGCCCTGAAAAATGAAAGCGGCAGCCAGTTTCTCGCCCGTCTTTTCGGATTGCTTGATTTCCTGCTCCCCGAATTTGAACAGGCCGGCAAGGCCTATCTCACCATCGCGGTGGGCTGCACCGGGGGGAAACATCGCTCGGTGGCGGTGGCCGAGGAGATCCACCGGCAGGTGGCCGGAAGGAAATGGCCGGTGAAGATCTTTCACCGGGATCTGGATAAATAATGCAACCGAACAGTTACATTCCGTAATAGTTTGTTGCTACGGAATGTTGATGAGTTAAGATGATGACCGAAACACCAATCCTGGACTGGCAGGCGATAGACACGGTTCTGCTGGACATGGACGGCACCCTGCTGGACCGGCATTTTGACGATTATTTCTGGGAGCATTATGTGCCGGAGCATTACGCCCTGGAGTACGATCTCTCCATCGACGAGGCCAGGCTTGAGCTGCTGGCCCGGTATAAGGGGCGGGAGGGAACTCTGGCCTGGACCGACCTGGATTTCTGGTCCAATGAGCTGGGTCTCGATATCCCGGCCCTCAAGATGAAGATCAATCACCTCATTGGCGTGCATCCCCACGTCATCACCTTTCTCAGCTTCTGCCGCAAGGCGGGCAAAAAAATCTATCTGGTAACCAACGCCCACAGCAAGACCCTGGCCATCAAGATGGAAAAAACCGCCCTGGCAGGCTATTTCGACCGGATCATCTGCGCGGAGGAGGTGGGGATGGCCAAGGAAGATCCCCTCTTCTGGCAAGGGCTGGAGGCGATGCTTGGCTATAAGAAGGAAAGAACTATGCTGGCCGATGACACCGCCAAGGTGCTGGCCTCAGCCAAGGCTTACGGCCTGGGCTTTCTCATCTTCATCGCCCGCCCCAGCAGCCGCAAACCGGTTATCCACTCAGAGGATTTCCCTTCGGTGGCCGACTTTAGGATGTTGACCCCATGATGGTGACGGATATTAAGAGTGAAAAGCGAAGAGTTAAAAATGAATAGTTGAAACGATACGTCAATCCATGTCACTCTTCAATCTTCACTCTTAACTGTCCTTCCAGTCCGGCCTCAAGCCCAGCTCAGTCAGCTGTTTTCTCGCCACCGCGGCCGGAGCCTCGGTGAGCGGACAAAACGCCTTCTGGGTTTTGGGGAAGGCGATCACCTCGCGGATGCTGTCCCGGCCCAACAGGATCATCATCAAACGATCCAGACCAAAGGCCATGCCGCCGTGAGGCGGAGCGCCCAGCTCCAGCGCCTTGACCAGAAAATCAAATTTGTCAGCCACCTCCTCTTCCGAGATGCCGAGAGCGGCAAAGACCCTTTCCTGCATCTCCTTCTGGTGGATGCGGATACTGCCGCCGCCGATCTCGGTGCCGTTTAAGACCAGATCGTAGGCCCGGCTCCGCATCTTGCCCGGCTCGGTGTCCATGAGGGGGATGTCTTCCTCGTTGGGCGCGGTAAAGGGGTGATGTACCGCCGTATGCCGCTTCTGCTCATGGTCATACTCCAGAAGCGGGAAGTCGCAGACCCAGAGGAAATTGAACTGCTTCTTGTCGATCAGGTTCAGGCGGCGGGCCAGCTCAAGACGCAGCTCGGAGAGGGCCTGGTGCACAACCCCCGGCTGATCCGCGACAAAAAAGAGCAGGTCGTCGGCTTGGGCATCCAGGGTTTTCGCCATCCCTGCCCGCTCCTCCTCGGAGAAGAACTTGGCAATCGGCGACTGCCATTCGCCCTCCGGCTTAACCTTGACCCAGGCCAGCCCCTTGGCGCCGAAGTTGGCCACGTAGGCGGTAAGATCGTCAAGATCCTTGCGGGAAAAAGAGGCGCAGCCCTTAGCGTTGATCGCCTTGACCATGCCGCCCTTTTCCACCACGGTGCGGAACACCTGGAAGCCGCAACTACGCACCTCTTCGGTGAGGCTGATCAGCTCAAAGCCGAAACGGGTGTCCGGCTTGTCGCAGCCATAGCGGTTCATGGCCTCGGCATAGGTCATGCGCGCAAACGGCAGGCTGAGTGTAAGCCCAATGGTTTCCTTGAACAACAGCTGCATCAAGCCTTCGCCCACGGCGTAAATGTCCTCTTCCTCGACAAAGGAAAGCTCCATATCCACCTGGGTGAACTCGGGCTGCCGGTCGGCGCGCAGGTCTTCATCGCGGAAGCAGCGCACGATCTGGTAGTAGCGATCCATACCCGCCACCATCAGCAGCTGTTTGAAGAGCTGCGGCGACTGGGGCAGGGCGAAGAATTTCCCCTGGTTGACCCGGCTTGGCACCAGGTAATCCCTGGCCCCTTCCGGGGTGGAGCGGGTGAGTACCGGGGTCTCGATCTCCAGAAAGTTTTCGCCGTTGAGATAGGTGCGGATGGCCTGGCTCGCCCGGTGGCGCATGATGAGGCTCTCTGCCATGCGGGGACGGCGGAGGTCGATGTAACGGTATTTGAGGCGCAGAGTCTCGGAGATTTCTGCCTCCTCGTCCAGCGGGAAGGGCGGGGTCTTGCTCTGGTTGAGGATGCGCAGTTCCAGAACCCGCACCTCAATCTCGCCCGTGGCCAGCTTGGGGTTGACCATGCCCTCGGGCCGGGCCTCGACCAGGCCCCGGATGGCCAGAACCCATTCGCTTCTGATGCCGTGCGCCTTGGCGTGAACCTCGGCATTGATCTCGGGGTTGAACACCACCTGAGTAAGGCCCCAGCGATCCCGCAAATCGATGAAAATAACCCCGCCATGGTCACGGCGCCGCAGCACCCAACCCATGAGGATGATCTCTTTGCCAACCTCGGCATGAGTAAGGGCATTGCAATGGTGAGTGCGTTTAAGGCCTCCCATGGATTCCATAGGGCGCTCCTTTATAGTTAAGAATGAAGAGTTAAGAGTGAAAAGTGATGCGCTCGCAAAAAAGGAAAAAGTTAACAGGATCGTGACACAAACTTAACAAGTTACCAAGGAATACCCGTTGTAATCGCGGCTTTTTGCGATTTCAACAAAGGTGAAAAGGTTTAACGCAAAGGCGCAAGAGACGCGGGGATGCGTAACCGGGGCCTTTCGCAGTTATGGTTCTTTTGTTGTTATTGTCTCAATCAGCCGGGCGCATACCGCTTCCGGTTCCCCGGCCAGCGGCAGGGTTTGCTGCTCCTTGCTGGTCATGTCGCGCAGCACCGCTTCGCCTCGGGCCAGTTCTTCTGCGCCCAGGATGAGGACAAAGCGGGCGCATGCCCGGTCTGCCTGCTTCATCTGGCTTTTCAGGCTCTTGCCTTCAAGATCCATGGCCACCCGCAGCCCTTGGCGTCTTAAAAGATGCACGAGGGGGAAAGCCTTGACCGTGGCCTCCTCGCCCAGGGCGGCGACAAAAAGGTCGGTGGTCGTTTCCGGGCAGGCGTCCGCGTTCTGCTGGCCGAGCAGGAGAACCAGCCGCTCCAGCCCCAGGGCAAAGCCGATGCCGGGCATATTTTTGGCCCCGCCCAACTGGGCCACCAGGCCGTCATAGCGGCCCCCCGCTCCTACCGCGCTTTGGGCGCCCAAGGCATCGGTAATCAGCTCAAAGGTAGTGCGGGTATAGTAATCAAGGCCGCGAACCATGAAGGGGTTCACCGCATAAGGCACAGCCAGCAGCTCAAGGCTCGTCTTGGTTTGGCTGAAATGCCCGGCGCAATCCGGGCAGAGATGGTCGAGGATGGCAGGCGCGGTTTCGTACTGCTCCTGGCAATGGCTGCTCTTGCAGTCCAGCACCCGGAGCGGATTGCTCTGGCTGCGCCGCTGGCAATCTTCACAGATCAGATCCTGACGGCTGGAGAGAAAATCAACCAGGGCCGCTTTGTAAGCGGGCCGACAGGCCTGGCAGCCCAGGGAGTTTATTTGCAGGCTTGTTGAAAGGCCAAGCTCTTCTAAAATCAGCCAGGCCATGGCGATCAGCTCGGCATCCAAGCGGGGATGATCCAGGCCGAGCACCTCGATGCTCAGCTGGTGAAACTGGCGCAGGCGGCCTTTTTGCGGGCGTTCATGCCTGAACATCGGGCCAAGGGTATAGAGGCGCTGCACCGGGAGCCTCGTCTGGAGGCCATGTTCGATAAAAGCCCGCAGCACCGGGGCGGTGCCTTCCGGCCGCATGCTGATCGAGTCGCCGTTGCGGTCGGTAAAGGAGTACATCTCTTTTTCGACAATATCGGTGGCTTCGCCGATGGACCGGGCAAAAAGCTCGGTTTTTTCCAGAATCGGCACCCGGATCTCGGTAAAGCCGAAGCGGTGCAGGATATCCCTGGCCGTCGCCTCGATATGCTGCCAGAGCCTGGCCTCATCGGGAAGGATATCCTTAAAGCCTTTCAGGGCCTGAATGGTCATTACTTGCCTCACCTGCATCTAAAGCTGAGTTGAGCAACTTGCCTGCTCATACGAAACTTATACCCTCTGGGTGCAAAGCTGAGTTGAGCAGCTTGCCTGCTCAAACGAAACTTATGCCCTTTGGGTATTAAAAACACCCGGATAATTTCAGCCGGGGTGAAAATGACAGAAAAACAGGTATTCTTAGCCCGCCTCTGCCAAAAAGTCAAGATCAGGGATGTGATCAGGGGAACTGATTAAGATTATGAATCCAGGAGGGCTTATTCACGCACATCTTAAAGGAACCTTGAAAAATCAAACCTCCGTCGCTCCCGCAAAGGCTGGAGCCCAGTAAAATCAACGAACTGGATGCCCGCCTTCACGGGCATGACGTATTTTTCAAGATTCCCTTAAAGCATGTTTTCCGGATCAACGTCCACCGACAAATTCACCGCGCCTCCCAGGCGGGCCTGCTCCTGCTCCAGCTCCAGGCAGAGGCCGTGCAGCTCTTCAAGATCCGGGCCCTTGAGCAGGATCTGCCAGCGAAATCTGCCCCGCAGTCTGGCCAGGGGCGCAGGGGCCGGGCCGAGGATGGCGGTTTTTTTATAGCGGCGCAGGGTTTTTCCTTTGGCGGCGAGGGCTTCTGCCCGGTTCTGCACAAGCTCTTCCTGCTCGCCGTCCAGAACCAGGTTGATGAGTCGGCTGAAGGGCGGATAGCCCAGGGCCTTGCGCAGCCCGGTTTCTTTAGTAAAAAAACTGGGATAATCATGGTCGCGGGCGGCGGCAATACTGTAATGGCCGGGCTGGTGGGTCTGAACAATGACCCGGCCCGGCTGCTCGCCCCGGCCCGCCCGGCCAGTTACCTGAGCCAGGAGCTGGAAGGTGCGCTCACCGGCCTTGTAATCGGGCAGGCCCAGTCCGGCATCGGCCCAGACAATGCCCACCAGGGTGACATGGGGGAAATGATGGCCCTTGGTGATCATCTGGGTGCCCACCAGAATATCCACCTCCCGATCATGCACTGCCCGGAGGATGCGAAAAAAATCTTGCCGCTTGCGGGTGGTGTCGTGGTCGAGCCGGGCGAGGCGGGCCTTGGGGAACATCCCCGTAAGTTCCTCTTCGAGGCGTTCCGTGCCAAAACCGATGGGGGCGAGATTGAGGGAGCGGCAATTGCTGCAAACCGTGCGGCTGTTACTGGCAAAACCGCAGTAATGGCAGAGCAGTTGGCCCCGGCCCTTGTGCAGGGTCAGGGTTATCCGGCAATGGGGGCATTGCACCGCCTGACCGCAGTCGGAACAGAGCATGCAGCTGGCAAACCCTCGGCGGTTTAAAAAGATAAGGCTCTGTTCCTGTCGGGCCAGGGTCGCCCGCAGGGCCTGTTTCAGTTGCGGGGAAAAAAGCGGCGGCCGACCGGAAACCGTGTTCACGGCCTGGAGATCGACCAGCTCCACCTGGGGCAGAGGCCGGTTCTCGATCCGGATCGGCAGGCTGAGCAGGGTGTACTTGCCCTTGAGCGCGTGCTGATAGCTATTAAGCGATGGAGTGGCCGAGCCAAGCAAGACCGTGGCTCCGCCCTGGCTGCCCCGGAGCAGGGCCAGGTCGCGGCCCTGGTAGCGCAGACCGTCTTCCTGCTTATAGGCCCCGTCATGTTCCTCATCAACGATGATCAGGCCTGGGTCGGCAAGAGGGGCGAAGATGGCGGAGCGGGCGCCGATCACGATGCGGGCCTGGCCGGAAACAACCCGCTGCCACTGGTCAAAACGCTCCCCCCTGGCCAGACCGCTGTGAAGCAGAGCCACCGTGAAGCCAAAACGGGAGAGGAAATGCGCCTCCAGTTGGGTTGCCAGGGCAATTTCCGGCACCAGCACCAGGACGCTGCGGCCCAAGGCCAGAGTGGTTTCCGCAGCCTGCAGGTAAACCTCGGTCTTGCCACTGCCGGTGACGCCGTGCAGGAGAAAGGCGGCGTATTTTTTCCTGGCGAGGGCCGGATTAAGTTGGGCCAGGGCGACCTGCTGATCAGCGGTAAGCTGGGCGGGTCTGGGATAAAAAAGCGGAGCCTCGCCAAAGGGATCGCGATACACCGGGCGCTCTGTCAGGCGGAGGAGGCCTTTTGCTGCCAGAGAGGCGAGGGCTTTTCCCGCGCCGCTGTAAACCTTGATCAGCTCCCGGCGGGGAAGCCCCTGGGCCGGATCTGTTCGCATTGCTTCAATAAGAGCGAGGGCCTTTTCCTCCGAGGGCTTGAGTTGGGCGCGGGTCTCCGAAGCAGGCGAGTCGGCGAGAAGCACGCAGGTCTCGGTTTTCTGGCCGATGCTCGCTTTGGCAATGACCTGTTCTACCAGGAGCAGACCTTGCTCCGCCCACTGTTCAATGAGGCGTTTTTCCTTGCCCCGCCAGAGCTTACGCACGGTGGCGGCGTTCAGTTTTTTCTTGGCCAGCAAGCCAGCGAGCCAGGGATATTCATGGACAAGCTGTGGCTGCTCAACAAGAAAATAATGCAGCCCCGCCTCGGTAGCTTTGAGCTGGCGGCCGCTTTGCGAGGTAAGTCCGCCGGGCAGCGCCCCCCGGATCACCTCGCCGATGGGGTAATGATAGTAGCGGGCCACCCAGCGAAAAAATGGCACCAGTCCTTCAGGGAAAACCGGGCAGTCATCGAGAATGTCGGCAATCGGCTTGAGCCGGAATTCCGGCCTTTCTTCGCTTAGGGCCAGGACATAGCCGGTGAGCAGGCGGCCGCTTAACGGCACCAGCACCCGCTGCCCAGGTCTGGGGATCTCCCCGCTGATCGGGAGGGCGTAGGTCAGGGTTTGCGGCAGAGGCGCGGCGACGGCGACTTCAAGATAGGGAGGAGATGCGGGCATGGGGCCTGTGGCTGGATTGTGCAACAAAGATTGATGCTCCGGCAACAACTAAAAATAACTAAAAGCCTTAACGCAAAGGCACAGAGGCGCAAAGATAAAGCTGAGTTGAGCAGCTTGCCGGATTTTATGCCCTTTAGGGTGCAAACGAAACTTATACCCTTTGGGTGCAACATCTTTAAATAAAAGGATTAAAACTTTGCGACTTTGCGCCTCTGCGTTAGAAAAACAGTTATTAAAAATCAGCGCAGACTTCCCTGATGTGTTTTTTGAATTCCTTGCAGACCACGGGATGCCGCAGGGCATAGGCGACAATGGCCTTGAGATAGCCGAGCTTGTCCCCGGCGTCGAAGCGGGTGCCGATGAATTCATAGGCATACATGGGGCGCTGTTTGGCCAGGGCCAGCAGGGCATCGGTGAGCTGGATTTCTCCGCCGTGGCCTGGGGTGGTTTTGCCGAGCATGGCGAAGATCTCTGGGGTCAGCAGATAACGGCCAATGATCGCCAGGTCGGAGTCAGTGGTGCCGGGCGCGGGTTTTTCCACCATGCGGGCCACCTGATGCACCCCTTCTCTGATCCTGGTTCCTTCCACGATCCCGTAATGGCCGGTTTCTTCCGTTGGCACTCTCTGAATCGCCACAATGGGCGCATCCAGTTCTTCGTGCAGGGTGAGCATCTGCTGACAGCACGGGGTCTTGCTTAACACCAGATCATCGCCCAGCAGCACCAGAAAGGGTTCGTTGCCAATGACATTTCGCGTAGTCCAGATGGCATGGCCCAGTCCCAATGGTTTTTTCTGGCGGACCGTGGTAATGTCGATGAGGTTTGAGATATGGTTGATCTCTTCGCAGAGCGCATCCTTGCCCTTCTGTTTGAGAATGGTGTCGAGTTCGAAATCGTAGTCAAAATGATTTTCAATGGCTGACTTGCCCTGACTGGTGACAAAAACAATCTCTTCGATTCCGGAGGCGACCACCTCTTCCACAATGTACTGGATGGTCGGCCGGTCAACGATGGTGAGCATTTCCTTGGGGATTGCCTTGCTGGCCGGGAGAAATCGGGTACCCTTGCCAGCCACCGGGATAACAGCTTTGCGTACGTTCATAAGAAACCCCGTTACTGAGTGGTTTTTTAAAGCTGAGTTGAGCAGCTTGTCTGCTCAAACGAAACTTATACCCCTGGGTGCAAAGCTGAGTTGAGCAGCTTGCCGGATTTTATGCCCTTTAGGGTGCAAACGAAACTTATACCCTTTGGGTGTAAAAAAGAAGGAGGCGTTGCAGCATGCTGTATCACATAGCCAAAGACAGCCGCTTGTTCAAGGGAATAATGACCACCAGCTGAAACGTATGCATTTTTTTATAAAAAAGATAGAAAAAATTATCCGGAGCCAGGGGCTTATTGTCGCCGGGGAACGCTGTGTCGTGGCGGTATCCGGGGGGCCGGATTCCATGGCCCTGCTTCATGCCCTGGCGCAACTTGCCTCGGGGCTTGACCTTTTCCTGGTGGTCGCCCATGTGGATCATGGCTTGCGGCCAGAGGAGGCTGAGGCTGAGGCACGTCTGGTGCAGGAAGCAGCCCAGACTCTGGGGCTTGTCTGTGAGTGCGCCAGGGTGGAGGTTGCAGCCTGTGCCAGGGAGCAGGGGCTGTCCCGTGAGCATGCCGCCCGTGATCTGCGCTACGGATTTCTGCAGGAGGTCGCGGCGCGGCATCGGGCGACGAAAATTGCCGTGGCTCATACAGCGGACGATCAGGCCGAGGAGATCCTGCTGCGGCTTGTCCGGGGCACTGGCCGCGCAGGTCTGGCCGGGATGGCACGATTGCGGGATGGCCTTGTTGTCCGGCCTTTTTTGGGTATCGCCAAAGAAGAGATTCTTCACTATCTTGCCGAAAAAAATATTCCCTATTGCCTCGACAGCTCCAACCGGCAGCGGATCTATCTGCGCAACCGGATCAGGCTCGATTTGCTTCCCTATCTGCAAGAGCATTTCAACCCTAATATCGGCAACTCCCTGCGAGAAACAGCGGCTATCCTGGGGGGGGAAGAAGAACTACTGGCCCAAATGGCAGCCCAGGCCTTTGCCCAGGTGGTTAAGGAGACGCAGGGCGAACCTGCCAGGTTGTGCCTCCAACGGGCGGATTTTTTGTGTCAGCCCCTGGCCATCCAGCGGCGCATTCTGGAGGCCGCCTGCTGGCGCATGGGCTGTCGGCCAACGTTTAAGCAGATTGCCCAGCTTCTCGCCCTAGCCGAAACCGGAGCCGAGGGCGCGGGGTTGCACCTGGCTCAAGGCCTAAGAGTGGTCAAAGCAGAAGGCCAGGTGTGCTTTTGCTATCCGCAGGGAAGGAGGGCCGCACGCGGCAATCTGTTGGATACGGGGATGGAAGAGGTCTCTTTCGCCCGAGAGCTTCCCTGCCCAGGGGAGTATTGGCTTGAGCCTGCGGGAGTAATGATCAGCCTCCGCCTTCTGGAGGCGCTTCCCGAGGGCTGGCAAGCGCAGGCCCCGGAGATTCTGTACTGCGATGCCGGGAAGGTTTCTTTCCCCCTTACGGTACGGTCATTCCGGGCAGGAGACCGGTTTTGGCCCCTGGGGGCGCCGGGACGGAAAAAGGTGGGCGATTTTTTCACCGACCAGAAGATTCCCGCAGCCCAGCGGAAGCGGATACCCCTCTTGCTCGATCAGGAGGGGCTCGTCGCCATTCTCGGCCTGCGTCCTGATCAGCGGGCGGCCATTGGCCCGGAGACCGGAATGATTCTGGCCGTAAGCCTGCACCCTTTGGCAACCGGTGAAAATGGCTTTACTGGAAAAGCAGGACATGGTAAGTAGGTTGCCACAGTGAAGATGTAAACCCAAGGGCGGGTAGCTCAGTTGGATAGAGTGTTGGCCTCCGAAGCCAAAGGTCGTGGGTTCGATCCCCGCTCCGCCCACCATCAGATAGTCCAAAGCAGTCCGCTTTCATCCGAAAAACCCGCTTCCCACAAAGGAAAGCGGGTTTTTTTGCGTCCAGGGTTGTCCCAAGCAAAACATTGCCATATCAGTAAGATCCTGCACCATTTCCAGGCCTGAACACGCTCAACCGCCCTTGCCCAGATAGGTTCGCGCTCCCAGGTAACACCCATTAAAATAGCCGTTGCTCAGCGAGCTCTGCTTGATGACCTCACCCTTTTTAGAGGCATGGATGAATCTGCCGTTTCCGGTATAGATGCCCACATGCGATACGGTCGAATCCCCGTTAGTGGCAAAAAAAACCAGATCCCCTGGCGCGAGATCTTCACGGCGCACCGGATTGCCCGCCTGGAACTGGGCTTTTGAGTTGCGGGGCAGATTAAGGCCGTTGAGCTTGTAAATGGTCATGGCCAGACCACTGCAATCAAAACCAGTCTCAGCCGACTCCCCGCCCCATTCATAGGGAACGCCGAGAAACCCCTCCGCAGTGCTCACCAGCATTTTTCGCAAAGCTCCGTCCTGATAGTGAGGGAACCTGGCGGCTGAGGATTCCTCCGGCGCAACCAGATAAAAGGCCTCGATCAGCCCGGCTTCCCGCAGCTGCACGGCCCGGGCTCCCGCTTCTTTTCGCGATGGATAATTTCCGAAGCGCACCTTATACAAGCCGCTGGCATGGCGATAATAATAGGCGTCAAGCCCCAGGGTATCAAGTTTCCGCATAAGGCGAACCGCGTTATCCAGGTTGGCAAAGGCTCCGACCTGAATACTGTGCCCCAGCATAGCCAGTTCTTTTTCTGAAGCTGGCCGTGGCAGGGCTTTGGTGCCTTCCGGGCGAAGCCCGCCGCAGCCGGAAAGAGCCGTAAGAACAACCACCAGCAGAATCCACCCGGCCAAGGAGAAAATCCCGGCCAGAAAACCTTGCCCGGCCAGGCTCCCGCTTCGCCTTCCCGCACTGATCCTGCGCTCTATGCACAGCAACCGCCAGAGCTGATTCTTGTCTTGCGCCATATTTTTTCCAAAAAAAGAATTCAGTAGGACGCTGTTTGTCCCACCTGCCATGTTAGTCTCACTTCAGAAGAAAATTTAACCCCAACCTTTTTCATCTGGAGGAAAACAATGCCTTACAAAAATCATGGATTCAGACACGGATTTCTTGCCGCCCTCAACCAGTGTGTCACAACTTCCTTTTTTACTGCACCGCTTGGAACAGGCCAAGACAAAAATAACCGCCTCGTCTCCGAACTGGTCTCAGGTGCGCCCAGAAATCTTGCCAGGGAAAGATACCTTGCCATCCCCACCTTCATCAGGCAAGGCAAAATCCTGGGTCTGTAATTTCCTTTGCGAGGCAAACAGGGTCACAGCCCTGGTCTTAGGAATTGACAAATACAGAGCCCACGGCTATCAGTTAAAGCTGAGTTGAGCAGCTTGCCTGCTCAAACGAAACTTATACCCTCTGGGTGCAAAGCTGAGTTGAGCAGCTTGCCTGCTCAAACGAAACTTATACCCTCTGGGTGCAAAGCTGAGTTGAGCAGCTTGCCTGCTCAAACGAAACTTATACCCTCTGGGGGCAACATCGTTCTATCCTATCAACCTTGACGAGGAACTCCTCATGCCCATCACCGTGGAAAAGCTCACCGCCAAAAAACGCGAAGCCCTGCGCCTTGACCAGTGGCCGGTCTGGGAGTGCGCGCCCTCGACCTTTCCCTGGCATTACGACCAGGAGGAATCCTGCTATATTCTCGAAGGCGAGATCACCGTAACCACGGCGGACCAAACCGTGCGCCTCTCCCCCGGCGATTACGCGACCTTTTCCAAGGGGCTGGATTGCCAATGGCAGGTGGATAGCGCAGTTCGCAAGCATTACCTGTTCCGCTAAAACGGCCCTCCCCCGGATTCTCCCCGTGACCGATCCTGCCGCCATCGCCAGCCAGTTCGCCTTTCCCGGCGAGATCCTTTCCGTGCGCGAGTACGGAGCCGGCCATGTGAACAGCACCTATCTGGTTCAGATCACAGACGATCAAGGCAACCTGGACTTCATCCTGCAACGGCTCAACCCCGCCGTGTTCCCAGAACCGGAACGGATCATGCACAACCTCCGGGTTCTTAACGACCACATCCGCCCCAAACTGTTGGCCCACCCAACCCTGCGCTGGGAGCTGCCAACCATCATCCCCACCCGAAGCGGCGCTGATTATTGCCGGGATCAGGCAGGGGCCTTGTGGCGGGCCCAGACCTTTATCGCCGATACCGAAAGTTTCGCCACCATAATCAGCGAAGCCCAGGCCGAAGAGGCAGGCCGGGGGTTGGGATTTTTCCATGCCCTGATCCATGACCTGCCCGTCCAGTTGCTGCACGACACCCTGCCCGGCTTTCATGTTACCCCCGCCTATCTGAGCCAATATGCCGCGCTCGCCGCAGCCCCTCCCCGGCCTGATTCTTCAACGGCAGCGCTCTTCTGCCACCGCTTTATCGCCGAAAGAAAAGAGGCGGCAGAGGTACTCGAAACCGCGCGGGCGCAAGGAGAACTGTTCCCCTGCCCGATCCACGGCGACCCCAAGCCGAGCAACCTCCTCTTTGCCCGCAACACCGGCCAGGCGATCAGCCTCATCGACCTGGACACCGTCAAACCCGGCCTGCTCCATTACGACCTCGGCGACTGCCTCCGCTCCTGCTGCAATCCAGCCGGAGAAGATGCGGATCTGGCCGGAGTCTCGTTCAATCTCGGCTTCTGCGCCGCCATCCTGCGGGGATACCTGCCCCAGGTCGCCCCGTTTTTTTCCGCCGCCGACTATCATTACATCTACGACGCCGTCCGGCTCCTAGCCTTTGAGCTGGGCTTGCGTTTCTTTGCCGACCATTTGGCAGGGGATGTCTATTTCCGGAGCAGAAGGCCAGGGCATAATCTGCACCGGGCCACGGTTCAGTTCGCCCTCTGCCGGAGCATCGAGGCGCAGAAAAACGAGATCAGGAAAATAGTTGTGGCTTTGCAAAGGCCATGACCGGTTTCAGCCTGCACCCCTTCCCCGGCCAGGATTCCGGCACGGTGACCATCCAGGGAACCATCGCGCGCACAGCCACAGCCTTGCAGGTTTCCTTTCTCCTGCATGGCAATCTGCGCGATCTCGTCTTACCGTCCACAACGGAGGGAACACGGGACGACAATCTCTGGCAAGCCACCTGCCTTGAGCTGTTCTGGGGGGAAGAGGGAAGAAAAAACTACTGGGAATTGAACCTTGCCCCGAACGAGGCCTGGAATGTTTACGCCTTTACCGATTACCGCACCGGCATGCACCGGGAAGAACGGGTGGCCAAGCCGCTTCTCCAGATAAAGCACACGGCGGAGAGCTTCGCCCTAACCGCCGAACTGGGGATCGGCAATCTCCATACAGGCCTGCCCCCCCTCATGGTTGGCGTCAGCGCCGTACTCAAGCATCAGGATTTCCACCTGAGCTACTGGGCTCTGGCCCACCCGGAAGACAAGCCCGACTTCCACGCGCCCCAGGCATTTCTCCTCCGGGTGTAATCCCACCCGATTCCAGAATTGCGATGAGACTGCCACCACTAAGTCAACAAATCAACAACGTTATATATAATAATAACAAAATGTTGAGTGGAATATTGTCCCCCTTTAATCTTCGAGAAAAAGGCTGATTGAATACCCTCAGAATCTGTGAGTGAACTTTTGACCTGAACTTCCCCAGAGCCGGTCAATTTGGCCATTCACCATCATCCGGCCATGGTGATTCATGCCGGTAATATGCTGACAGGGAGAAAATAATGCTATACCAGAGCCAGCTTACAACCAAGGGCTTCCACCACCTTGCTAATGGTGTCAAAGCGTGGTTTTCCTCCATCGACAAGGGATTTATACAGGCTCGCGCGGGTAATCCCGATTGACAATCAAATATCCGAAAGTCAAACCTGAAACACCGAACCTTCCCCGATATCCGCAGAGGAGCTTGCCGAACTTATACTTCTGAACGCTTTGACTTGGTAAAAACGTCGATTGCCGACTATTTTCCCGCCGGGGAAATACAAAGCTTCAAATCACAGTGAAACCTATTTCAGCTAGATATGAGTAAGTTACATCATAAAACTCAGGGTTACGGGTGTGATCGTCAACGTCACCTTCAGGAACGACTATCACCATCCCTTGTCGTGCACGGGTTAGCAAAACACGATAGGCATTTTTCAGATACTGCTTCCGTTCTTCCTTATTTATGTTGTTCCAGCGATTCCCACAAAACGACTTACTTTCCCACCCTTTCGGTGAATAGCGAAAATCAGCATCCCATGTCACGCATGCCCAATCGAGTTCGAGCCCTTGGACGTGAAACTCTGTGGCAACATCTTCAAGATAATAAGACGAGCGCACATCATCCTTGTCGTCGAGGAACCAGTGAATGGGGTCCATGGGGGTTTTGACGTCGATGGCGTGGGGTTTTAGGCGTTCAGCTTGAGATGAGACAATTATGCCGTATCTCTCGGACCCCCGTGCCTTTTCTTTGAGCCACTGCTTGGCCTTGTCGAGATCACGAGTGATAACAATCGGATACCGATCCTTCAAACTGACAAGCGTATACCGCGCAGCATCTGTATCTTGGTCAAGTAACTGCTTTACCAGTAAAGAGACGTTTTCCGCGCGGAAAGAACGCATTGATACGGACAGATGAAGATGATCATTGTACGTCACATTCAGCCGAGACGATATCTGATCCAGGACATTGCCTGCTCCGTATTCGCTATCATACAGATGACTGGAAATATGGATGTGCCATTCCGGGAAATGACGGTTTAATGATCCAATCCACTCACCGATCCCAGCCTCCCCAGTATTTATTTCCTGACCGCCTCCAACAAGGCATATAATCACGGCCCAATCAGTGTGTCGATCAAGGCAGGAAATAAGAAACTCCGGCTCAGACTGGTTAAAGTCCGGGGTGTTTTTCTTTCTCTTCATGAAGGAAGCGGTTTGCTCCAAGTTCCATGCTCTTTGGGCTTCATCGAATAGCGCAACGTGCTCGATTGGCGGTTTAGTGTCTTTCAGACAGTCATCCCGAAAATGGTGTACATTCTGGATGAACATTTTCACTTCGCTCAGAGCGGTTGATTTCTTAAAGCGCGCCCCCTTTTCCTTCTCCCGTCGCACTTTATCCCGTGCCAGCGCCTCACGAAGAATTGCCACAAGAGGGCCATTACCCGACAGAAAGACGCTGTAGAGTTTATCTTCTTTATCAATATGTCTGTTTGCGATGTTTAGCCCAACCAGAGTTTTGCCTGCTCCTGGAACACCAGTGACAAAGCAGATTGATTTGCAGGATTTTTCACGTGATGTGCGGATGACCTCTGAAATTGCTTCCGTTGTCTGAGTGAGATTGATGGCGCTGGCATCGCTACGCGAAATATCTGCAACAGTATGGTCATTATAAAGCGCCATAGCCGCTTCGATTATGGTGGGTGTTGGACAGTAACGGCCATTTTCCCAGTAAGAGAAGTTAATTGCATTGCCATCAGTTAGCAAAAGGGCGCTTTTGATAATATCACGAAGTTGAACAGCATTTGCCTTTACTGGATTGAATAATCGATCGTGTTGTGGGGTGAGGGTGGCTGCGATGAATGAATTGTCAGCATCCGTGGCAATAAGGACCGGGACGACAAATTGCTCATGAGTTGTTTCATGGAAGTTTTTGAGGTCAAGTGCGTAATCCCAAACCTGGTCTATACCGTACAGGCTGAATTCTTGCTCTCCGACCTTAAATTCCAGAACAAAAATTGCAGAACCAAGCACAAGCAGGACATCAATACGCCTTCCCATGCGAGGGATAGCATATTCGAAGTAAATCTTCCCCTCATATGTTCCAAGAATGGACTTCAGCAGGTTAATCTGATAATACCACGCTTGCTGTTGGGTCTGAAGAACTGAAAATTCACTGGCTCGGAACAGAATACCAAGAATTTCGTCTGCTGAACGGTGCAGAAATGTTGCTATGGGATCGGAATAGTAGGCTCGGTTCATGCAATCTACCTTGATCTGTGGGCGTCAAGGGGACATAGTTAATTTGTTGATTAACATCCCCATAGGTTATTAGGGGGACATAATCAAATTTATTTCCATAAAAAAGGCTCCTGGATCTTGAAAAGCAAGTTTTACCGTATTATTTTTCCTGCTTCCCTGAGAGTAGGCGCTCAACTGCTGATCGGTAAGCGGCCAAGTCTTCGCGTTTGTCGATAGCCAGCACCAGTACGATTAGCACATCATCCTCAACGCTATAGATCAAACGGTAGCCCTGCTTGCGCAATTTGATTTTGTAGCAATTGCGCAAGTCACCATGCAGCTGCGAGCCAGGCGAGGGCGCCAAGGGGACGCAATTGATTTGTTGATTAACATCCCCGCAAGAGTTGAGCTCAATACATCTCGTACTTGGCCAGCACCCCGTCCAGCCCGCCGTTACTCAGGGGCTTCTTCCAGGCGGGCTTGAGGCCGATCCTTTTCACCAGCTCCCGGTCGCCGAAATAAAGATAGGCCGTGGAACCGGTGCATTTATGTTTAAGAAAACTACCCAACTCCCCTACCAGGGCGGTGGCCTCCGCCTGGGCGCCCAGGCGAACCCCATACGGCGGGTTGGCGACGATAACCGCCTCACTGATCGGTTCAAGATCCTGAAAACGGCTGGTCTGCACTACCACCTCTTTGCCGTAGGGCAGCTGACCAAGGTTGATCCTTGCCGCCTTCACCGCCGGTTTTGCGGCGTCGCTGCCGGTAAGCAACCCCTCCGGCAAGTCGCGAATTTGGGCATCCGCCTCACTCTTCACCTGTTGCCAGATCTCGGGCTCAAAATCCGGCAAGCGCATGAAGCCAAAGCTCTCCCGCAGATACGCGGCGGGAATCCGGCAATAGCGCATCAAAGCCTCGCAGAGTAAGGTGCCCGAACCGCACATCGGGTCGATCAGCTTGCACTCGCCGTCCCACTGAGTCAGGTCGATGATCGTTGCCGCCAGAGATTCCTGCATGGGCGCTTCCACCGCCTCCTGCCGGTAGCCCCGCCGGTGCAGGGAGGCACCCGAGGCATCAAGACTGATAACCGCCGTATTTTTATGAATATGGAGATTGAAGACCAGATCTGGGTTGCGCTTGTCCACGTTGGGTCGGGAGCCGAATTTCTCCTGAAACTGATCGACGATGGCATCCTTGAGGCAGAGCGAGGCGTACTGGGAATGGGTGATCAAGCTGTCGCTCACCGTGGCGGTGATAACAAAGGTCTGCTCCAGGCCAAAAAGTTCGACCCAGGGGATGGTCAACGCAGTCTTGTAAAGATACTTGGTGCTATGGCAGTCGAAATGAAGCAACGGGGCCAGCACCCTGGTACAGAGCCGGGTCTGGTAGACGATCCGGTACAGGGCCTCAGGCGTAGCATTGAAATAGACGCCCCGGTAGACCGGGTTGACCTGGGTCGCGCCTAAGGCCGCAAGCTCGCGCTCGGCAAGAGGCTCGACATTTTCCGCGACCTGGGCGAAGAAACTGCTGTTTTTCTGATAGACAAAGGAAGGCGACACCATGACCTCACGCGGCAGGAATTAATTTGCGGCAGGCAAACCCCCGCCCCCCATGAACATGCCGATCCTACACCTAAACGCCCAGAAGCGCCAGGGGCAAAGCAAGCCGCCGCCTTTCCCGGCCTCAAACACCGGCCTGTTTTCTTCTCTTGCAATCCTGGAACAGACCGGGTACCTCTTGCTGCAAAACACCGAAACGCCAGGCGCTTACCAGTTACCAAGGAGAATACCCCATGAACTTCGACTCATTTGAACAGGCCCTGCATATCTGCATGACCGCCACCCCCGGCAGCGACGAGCAGGAGGCCGCCCTGGTCTACTGCCTGGAAAACGCCCCACCAGAGCTTAAAGACAAGATTGTTGACGGCCTGGCTGATTTTCACCAGGGGCAGAAGCCAGGCTCCGGGTGCGGTTGCGGCTGCAAACACGGGCACGACTGAAGAAGAGCGCCACCCGCCCGGCTATTTTTTCTGAAAAAGCGGAAGAAACTCCCCGTAGCCTTCTTTTTCCAGGTCAGCCACGGGGATAAAACGCAGGGCCGCTGAATTGAGGCAGTAGCGCAAGCCTGTGGGTTGAGGGCCATCGCTAAAGACATGCCCCAGGTGCGAGTTGGCTTCCCGGCTGCGGACCTCGGTTCGTTTGCCAAAGAGCTTCCGGTCTTCACGCTCGACAATTCTTTCCGGAGACAGCGGCCTGGCAAAGCTCGGCCAGCCCGTACCCGAATCATACTTGTCCAGCGAGCTGAATAATGGCTCCCCGGAAACAATATCCACATAAAGACCGGCCCGTTTGTTATCCCAGAATTCGTTCTTGAAAGCCGGCTCAGTGCCCTCCTCCTGGGTGACCTTGTACTGCAACGGGGTGAGCCGCTGGCGCAATTCCGCCTCACTCCATTTTTTGGCGGCCCGACCATCCTGGCCCCAGATCTTAGCCAAAAACTGATCCCTGCCGGAAGCGCTGCGATAGATGCGGTAGCGAAGGGGATTCTTCTGGTAATAATCCTGATGGTACTCTTCCGCCGGATAAAATGGAGTTGCCGCAAGAATCGGGGTCACGAGGGGCTTGGCAAAGACCTTGCGCGCGGCCAGCTCGTTTTTCGATTTCTCGGCCAGTTGCCTCTGCTCCTCGTCCAGATAAAAAATCCCCGAGGTGTAGGCATGCCCCCGATCCACAAACTGGCCCCCGCTATCAGTAGGATCAATCTGGCGCCAGAAGACCTCCAGCAATTTTGCATAGCTGACCTTGCTTGGCTCATAGACGATCTCAACCGCTTCCAGATGACCGCCAGCGCCATAGTTTTCATAGGTGGGGTTCTTCGTCCTCCCTCCGATATAGCCGGAGGTAACCGAAAAGACGCCCTCCAACTGTACAAAAGGCTTTTCCATACACCAGAAACAGCCCCCGGCAAAGATCGCCCTTTTTCGCTTCTCCGCCGCCTCCACCCCTGACGCGCCCAGCAGACTCACCAGGGCAAGGCCCAGCAGGATAAGACCCACGATCTGCCCGTTCATCTTCATGCCTCACCTCCAGGATTATTGTTGCTGATTAAGATGGTCTTGCAACAAACAAGAAACGTAACGCCAAAACGCAGAGGCGCAAAAACAACCTCTTGAAATAAAAGGAGTAAACCTTTGCGACTTTGCGTTAAAGAATGGGTACGAGTCCATCAACAGTAACTGCCCAAGTGGTTCAAACTGTAGGCTGAAGGCTGTCAGGCAAAAACAAACATATTTTCAGGTGCAATACCAGACAAATTTGTTATAGTGCTGCACCTATTATAAAATAGATACACACCAAACCGTAAGAAATATTCTGGAAAAGCTCATGCCTGAAAACAACCGCGAACTTATCGATCTGGCCACCCTTTACGAGATAACCAGAGCGCTCGCCTCATCAGACGACCTGCGCAAATGCCTGGAAGAAAGCCTCACGGTGCTGGCCGAGCGCACCAGTCTGGGCAACGGGGCGGTGACCATCGCCAACCCGCTCACCGGCCAGATCGAAACCGAGGTAGCTCCAGGCATGACTGCCGAAGCCAGAAAACGCGGAATCTATAAATTTGGCGAAGGCATCACCGGCCGGGTAGTGGCCAGCGGCGCCCCCATCGTGGTGCCCCAGATCAGCCAGGAACCGCTTTTCCTCAACAAGACCCGCGCCAGAGCCGAAAAAAACCAGAAAACCCTCTCCTTTCTCTGCGTGCCCATCAAGCATGGCGCCGCCACCATCGGCGCCCTGAGCGTGGATCGCAGCTATCAAAAGGGCATCGATTTCGAAAAGGATCTCCAGTTTCTCACCGTACTCTCCGGCCTGATCGCCCAAACCGTAGTCCGCATCCAGGCAGTAAATCAGGAACGGGAACGGCTGGAACAGGAAAACACCCAGCTGCGCCGGGAGCTCTCGGAAAAATACCGGGTGGCCAGCATCGTCAGCAACTCGAACCGGATGCAGGAGGTGTTCGAGATGATTCACCGGGTGGCAGACTCCAACGCCACCATCTTGCTGCGCGGCGAATCCGGCACCGGCAAGACCATGGTGGCCAAGGCCATCCACCACAACAGCAAGCGCGCCAAGGCGCCATTTATCGCGGTCAACTGCTCGGCCCTGCCGGAAACCCTGCTGGAAAGCGAGCTGTTCGGCCACGAAAAAGGGGCCTTCACCGGGGCGCAAGGCGCAAAAAAGGGCCGTTTCGAACTGGCCGAGAGCGGCACCCTGTTTCTCGACGAAATCGGCGATCTGAGCCAGGCCGTGCAAATCAAGCTGCTCAACGTGGTTCAGGACCGTGAATTCCAACGCTTGGGTGGCATCGCTCCCATCAAATGCAATGTTCGCCTGATTACCGCCACCAACAAGGATCTGGAAAAGGCCGTGGAAGACGGCTCCTTCCGGGAAGACCTCTACTACCGGCTCAATGTCTTTCCCATCTACCTCCCGCCTCTGCGGGAACGGCGCACCGACATCATGCTCCTGGCCGATTTTTTCCTCCAGAAATACAACACGGAAAATGGCAAACAGATCCGCCGCATCTCCACCCCGGCTATCGATATGCTGGCCCAGTACCACTGGCCAGGCAATGTCCGCGAGCTCCAGAACTGCATCGAACGAGCGGTATTGATCTGCGACGAGGATTCGATCAAAAGCTATCATCTGCCCCCATCGCTGCAAACATCAGACTCAGGAGGCGAACGTAATCCACTCTCCTTTGCTGCGGCGGTGGAAAATTTCGAACGGGAGCTGATCATCGACAGCCTGAAAAAAAGCCGGGGCAACCAGACCAAAGCCGCACAGTTGCTGGACACCAGCCTCAGGATCATCAACTACAAGATCGCCAATCTCAACATCAACCCTCGCCAGTTCAAGATCGCCAAGCCATAGGCCGGAAGATGACCATTCTCCTGCACCTCTGCTGCGGCCCCTGCACCATCTATCCCCTTGCCGCCCTGCGGCAGCAGGGGATGACCGTGCGGGGTTATTTTCACAACCCCAACATTCATCCCTTCCGGGAGTTCAAGGCCAGAATCGCCGCCCTGGAAGAGGTGGCCGAAAAAATGGCCCTGCCCGTGGAATACGAACGGGAATACGGCCTCAGGGAATATCTGCGCCAAGTCGTGTTTCACGAGGAAGAACGCTGCCCACTCTGCTACCGCATGCGCCTTGAGGCAACGGCGAAAAAGGCCAGGGAGATCGGGGCGGACGCCTTCAGCACCACCCTGCTGTACAGCCGTTACCAGAGGCACGAAATCATCCGGGCGCTTGGCGAAGAGCTGGCGACAGAATTCGGGGTTCCTTTCCTGTATGAGGATTTCCGCCTCGGCTGGCAGAACGGCATTGAGGCAAGCCTTGAGATGGGAATCTATCGCCAGCCCTACTGCGGTTGCATCTACAGCGAGCAGGAACGCTACGACAAGAAACTGCGAGGGGACAGAAAACAAGAGACTGAACAACAATGGGCCTTGTTGGCAAACCAGCAAGACCCATCAAACTAAAGCTGAGTTGAGCAGCTTGCCTGCTCAAACGAAACTTATACCCTTTGGTGTGTAAAGCTGAGTTGAGCAGCTTGCCTGCTCAAACGAAACTTACACCCTTTAGGGACAAAAGCCGCATACACCCGAAAACCCTACTCCTTGGCTGGCCCGGCAGATCCCGCAGACCCGCCGCCGCCATCTTGCAGGATCCCGAAGGCGGAGGTAAAGGAATTCCAGTCCGGCAGGGAGATGGTGGGCACAAACCGGCGCCAGCTTTTCTCGATGCCCTTGCCGGACTTCAGCTGGGCCAGCAGCTCCGCAGCCTGGAGCCTGACACTGGATGCAGGATATCGGGCAAGCAGATACTCAAGCCGCCCCTGAGCCTGTTTGTCTTCGTCGGTACGCAAATAAAAAGTAGCGACCGAAAACTCGTGCTGAGCCAGAAAATCCAGGGCGGCCAGACTTCGGGATGAAGCTTCGATAAAATAAGGCGATCTGGGATAAGCACGATTCAATCGTGCAAAGGCCTGAACGGCATTCTGGGCGTTGCCAGGATCACGGTCTGTGGTGCCGATCTGCCGGTAATAACACAGGGCGATCTGGAAAAGCACATAGGGAACCGCCTCGTTGGTCGGATGATTGGCCTCGAACTCCTCATAGAGGAGCCTGGCCTCGCTGAACTTGTCCAGATGGTAATTGGCATCGGCGGCCTTCAGCTCAGCCAGCAACGCCACCTCGCTAAAGGGGAACCGGTCTTTTATCTCCACGAAACTCTTCAGGGCCGCGCTGTATTTCCCACGGTTGAATTTTTCCATCCCCTCCATGGCCAGGGCTTCTGGAGTTGCTGAGCCAGAACCTGAGCCGAACCCCACCCAGTCCAGCATGGTGTCCATGGTCGCACAACCGCTGAGTCCGGCGCCCGCAGTCATCATGGCAAGAGCCAGAACGCAGGCCCGAAGAAGGCGACAACTCTGTTTTGCAAAAATCATGTCCCGCTCATCCATTTTAGCCAAAAGAAAAAGGGCCCGGGATACAAAACCGAGCCCAGGCGCCATTACCAGTAAAACGCGACTACAACACCTTTTCGATCATAGCCTTAAGCTGCTGTTTGCCCACCGCGCCGGTCACCTGTTCAACAATCTCCCCCCCCTTGAAAAGAATCAGAGTAGGAATAGCGCGAATCCCGTATTTACCAGGGGTGGCGGGATTGTCGTCAACATTCATCTTCCCGACCTTGAGCCTGCCTTCAAATTCGGCGGCCAACTCGTCGACAACCGGGCCAATCGCCTTGCAAGGGCCGCACCAAGGCGCCCAAAAATCCAAGAGAAAAGGAACCTCAGACTGCAATGCCTTTGCGCCGAAATCACCATCGGAAACCTGAATAACCTTGTCACTCGCCATAATTTTCTCCTTGTATCTCATGAGGATAATTGTATTCAGAGTATAATCAGTTCATTATCTTACAAAGGGAACCCTGCGCTGACAAGGAAAATCTGCCAACAAGAGAATATCTTCCCCCTTAGCCCCCTGTCCCCATGCCTAGCGCCCACACTGAGCAACGCCGCAATCAGGCGAAAGAGCCGTTTACAGACAAGCACAACTCAATGCTTGAAAGATCGTTGCCCGGTAAACTTCATGGCCACCTGCGGCCTGGCCTCGTTGCAGGCCTGGATGGTCTCAAAATCGCGCATGGAGCCGCCCGCCTGGAGGATAGCCGACACCCCCTGCCGGATGCCGACATCGGCGCCATCGCGGTACGGGAAAAAGGCGTCGGAGATCATAACCGAACCGGGCAACCCGGCCTTGTCCGCCTTGGTCTGAACGTCGATCCTCTCCTGATCCGCCTTATTCCGCTTGCCCTGTTCGACCTCCAACACCATATCCGCATAAGGAATACCGAAGGTGTCAAAGCAGAGCATGTCGGCATACTTGGTGTAGGCCTTGTACACCGCGATGTCGGCCACCCCGACCCGATCCTGCTCACCTGTGCCGATGCCAACCGTACAGCCATCCTTCACATAGATAACCGAGTTGGAGGTCACTCCGTGCTCCACGGCCCAGCCAAAGAGCATGTCGTCGATCTCCCGCTGGCTTGGTTCCCGTTCTACCTTGTACTCCTGGCCCTTTGAGGTGCTAACTGCCGACTTCAGGTCTGCCTGGGAACGGATGGAATTTACCGCCGACTGCTGGACGATGAGCCCGCCATCGATCAGGCTCTTGAAATCGACATAGCGATATTTCTCATACTCGGCAAGCCGGTCGATCCGGCTGATCCGCACCACCCGCAAGTTTTTCCGGGCCGCGAGGATCTCCAGGGTGCCCGCCTCGAATTCCGGAGCGCAGACCACTTCCAGATAATTATTGCTCAAAAGCTCAGCGGTGTCCTTGTCGCAGGGCCGATTGAGAATAACCGCCCCGCCGAAGGCGGCGATGCGGTCGGCCCGGTTGGCCCGATCATAGGCGCGGGCCAGAGTTTCCCCGCAGGCTGCGCCGCAGGGGTTGTTGTGCTTGAGAATTACCGCAGCCGGGCGGGCCATGAGATACTTGATAATGTTTAAGCCGTTGTCGATGTCGGTAAGGTTGATCTTACCGGGATGCTTGCCCACCTGGAGCATGTCCTCAACCTTGATTCCGCTTACCAGCCCCCTGCCCGGCTCGATAAACCGGCAGTCGCCCAGCACCAGATTGCCATTGGTCAGCTCGTAGAGGGCCGCCTCCTGATCCGGGTTCTCGCCATAGCGCACCCCGCGCTCATCAACGCTGCCGTCCTCGGCCACGATCTTCCAGGTCTTCTTCCTATACCTCAACTCCTGGTCGCCAAAGGTGATTTTCATCTCCATGGGGAAGTGATCCCCAAGAATAGTGGAGTACATTTTCTTCAGATCTGCCATTGGGTTCACCCTTTCCTTATGGTTACGACTATCGTTCAGGCAGCCTGCTGCCCACCTTGCTGCGCTTGAAAAACCGGATCCCAATCCTTGCGGATCGGATCAAAACCCCTCTCCTGAATGGCGGCGCTTACCTCGGCGAGACTCCGGCTGTCCCCAACCTCAAACTGCTTCCCACCAGCATTGGCTTGACCGTATCCACCGGGAGAGGTGCAAGAGCCTGCTGAATAACGGGTCGGGCCCAGGCCGATCATGCCATCACGGAAACGGGGTTCCTCCCTGGTTGAGAGGTACAGGCCGACATCCGGGTCAAAAATCCGCAGGGCAAAGATCAGCTGGCTGAGATTTCTCTCGCTCACCGGCAGCAAGGGCTTAAATTCCCCTTGTGCCGGGCGCAAGCGCGGAAAAGAGACGGAGATTCCTGTTCGCCAGTAATGCCGTCTCAGCCAGGCGAGATGCTGGCCAAGGGCAAGCCCTTCGGCCCGCCAGTCCGCCAGGCCAAGCAGAGCGCCAATCCCGACCTCGCGCATCCCAGCGGCAGCAACCCTGGCCGGAGTTTCCAGACGATAATCAAACTCAGCCTTTGGCCCGGCCAGATGCACCTGCCTGTATACCTCCCGGTCATAGGTTTCCTGATACACGGCCACCGCCGTGATCCCGGCCCGAAAAAGTCTCGCATACTCTTCTGTTGCCAAGGGCTGCACCTCGATGGACAGCGCGGCAAAGCGATCACGCAGCCGCAGGGCCAACTCTTCGAGATAGTCCACCCCAAGCTTGGCCGGGGCCTCTCCGGAAACAAGGAGAAGATGACTGAATCCCCGCTGGTGCAGGATCATGGCCTCACTTTCCGCCTCGGCAAAAGTCAAAGCCCTTCTCTCAATGGTATTGTCCGCCGAAAAACCACAGTAGGCGCAACGATTGGCACAGAAGCTCGAAAGATAGAGAGGCGCATACAGCTGAATGGTCCGTCCAAAACGCTGGCTGGTGATGACGGCAGAGCGTTTAGCCAGAGTACCAAGATGCAGTTCCGCCGCAGGCGACAATAAAGCGGCCAGCCCTGTCAGCCCAGGATGATCAGAGGACAGCGCCCGCAAAACCTCCGCCTCGGTGGCACGATTGATCGCCTCCTGCAAGGCTGAAAATTCTGGAATAACAAACATGATCCACTCGCAAAAAAGGAAAAAGTTAACCGGATCGTGACACGAAAAACATGGAGCTAACGCAAAAAACCAAGCCCATCCTCAGGCGAGGAGGGAGCAGCATCCTTATTCACCGCGCCAAGACCTGCTTCGTAGGCGATCCGCCCTGCTTCCACCGCCATGGCAAAGGCGCGCGCCATCCGCACCGGATCTCCGGCCACGGCAATGGCCGTATTGACCAGCACTGCGTCAGCCCCCATCTCCATGGCCTCGGCCACATGCGATGGCGCGCCAAGCCCCGCGTCAACGATGACCGGGATCTGGGCCTGGGCAATGATGATCTCAATCTGGAATCTGGTCAGCACCCCCTGATTAGTGCCAATGGGTGAACCAAGGGGCATGACCGCAACCGCCCCCGCATCTTGGAGGCGCAGGGCCAGGATCGGATCGGCATTTATGTAGGGCAACACCTTGAACCCCTCTCTGACCAGTTCTTCGGTGGCCTTCAAGGTCTCGATGGGATCAGGAAGCAGGGTTCTCGGATCGGGAGTAACCTCAAGCTTGAGCCATTCCCCCCCGCCGGAAACTCTGGCCAAATGGGCGAGGCGGATCGCCTCGCCAGCGTCCCGCGCTCCGGAAGTGTTGGGCAAAAACAGGTAACGGTTACGATCAAGCACGCGCATAATATCATCCGCCGGATTGTTAAGGTCGACGCGACGCAACGCCACGGTGACCATTTCACAACCCGAGGCAGCAAGCGCCTCCTGCATAATCTCCGGAGAAGAGAACTTCCCAGTGCCACCGAAGAGCCGTGAGCGAAATTTTCTCCCAGCAATGGTCAACATCTCAACCTCCCCCCACAAACCGTATTAATTCAAGGACAGAGCCATCCTTTAATTCATGGCTGCTATATTCTTCCCTGGTCAAAATCTGCCCGTCACATTCGACCACCAACGAAAGAGCATCCAAGCCAAGCTGACCAAGATAATCAGCTACCATGATCCCGGGGTCAATTTCCTGTGCTTCGCCGTTACAAAGAACCTTCATCTATTCAGCCTCATTGTCCACACCCGACAGGAGACAAAGCGCCTGGGTCACAACCAAATCGCGGCGCTGACCCGCAAGTGCTTTGGATGGGAGAGCAAGCTTTCCTGCAGATGCTATTATAACACCTGCAAAAAACGCTGGCCTTTCTACGGCAGGTTTCCTGTAAAAAAAAAGCTGGCTTGAACAATACGTTCAAACCAGCTTTAAATTGTTAATACAGGAACAAAAACTAATTGTCCTCTTTCGCCCCTTTTTCTTCACTATAATTCACCAGCTCAAAAATAGCCATCTCAGCCGCATCGCCAAGACGATTGCCAGTTCTGATAATCCGGGTATACCCACCGTTTCTGGTCAAATACTCCTCCTTGAGAACATCAAACAACTTGGCCACCATCTTTTTGTCCTGCATAAAAGACAAAGCCTGACGCCGCGCATGAAGATCGCCACGCTTGGCCAGGGTAATCATTTGATCCACCACCTTGCGAACTTCCTTGGCCTTGGGGACGGTGGTGATAATTCTCTCATGCTCTATCAAAGAAGTCACCATATTACGAACCATGGCCTGACGGTTTGATGTTGTCCTGCCAAGTCTTCTGCCAGCTTTTCTATGTCTCATAACTTCCTCTTCCCTGATTTATGACTGCTCTTCTTCAGAGACCTTGCCTGATACGACAGGAGGCTCCCAGCCATCTATTTTCATACCCAACGAAAGATCCATTTCAGACAGCAACTGCTTTATTTCATTGAGAGATTTACGACCGAAGTTTTTTGTTTTCAACATCTCAGCCTCTGATTTTTGCACCAGCTCGCCGATGTGACAAATATCCGCATTACGCAGGCAATTCGCGGAACGGACTGACAATTCCAGATCCTCTACACTACGATAAAGATTCTCATTCACAGGCGACTGGTTCTCTTCGCGGGCATCGGCAATAGCTGGCTCGACAGACTCCTCGTCAAAAGCGATAAAAACCTGCAACTGTTCTTTCATTATCTTGGCAGCATAGGCCAAGGCATCTTCAGGCCTAACGCTACCATCGGTGGTGATTTCCAGAATTAGTTTGTCATAGTCAGTCTGCTGACCAACACGCGCCTGGCTGACGATCGACTTAACATTGACTATGGGCGTAAAAATAGCATCGATGGGAATTACCCCGATCACCTGCTCATCTGCTTTATTTTTCTCCGCAGGAACATAGCCTTTCCCCCATCTCACCTCAAACTCTGCCTTAAACACCCCCTCACCGGTAATGGTGCAAATCTCTTTATCAGGATTCATCACCTCTACTTTTCCGCCAGAGATAATATCCCCAGCAGTAATAGTGCCAAGCTTATTCTTTTCAATCCTGACGATCTGTGATCCAGGAGTATTCAACTTCAAACGCACTTCTTTCAGATTAAGAATAATCTGAGTTACGTCCTCCTTAACCCCAGGAATAGTTGACAGCTCATGGAGTGCGCCATCAATTTTCACCGAAACAATAGCAGCACCCTGGATGGAAGACAAAAGTATCCTGCGCAGAGAATTGCCTATAGTCGTGGCAAAACCCCGCTCCAAGGGCTGACAGGTAAATTTGCCGAAACTTTTTGTATGGCTGTCCTGGTCTAATTCCAGTCTTTCAGGAATGATAAGCTCATGCCAATTTCTGTAAAACGGATCAGACTCAAATGTCATATCTTCCTATTGCTCCACGGTTGGCTAATTAGGGGGCCGTTAAGAAATAACCTCTACATTTCAGACCATTTCGTTACGGCCCCTTATGCCGATCACGATCTTTAAATGTTACAGTTATTTTTGCACAACGGCCTATTTGGAGTAAAGTTCTACAATCAACTGCTCCTGAATCGGCATGGTGATTTCCTGACGACTCGGCAATGCTTTCACAGTTCCCTTGTAGTTATCTTTATCAAGCTCCAACCAAATGGGCACGCCCCGACGCACAACAGCTTCAAGGCTCTCGTTGATGGCGGCGACCTTTCGGCTTTTTTCTTTCAAGGTAATAACGTCATTCACGGAAACCCGAAAAGAAGGAATGTTCACTTTCCTGCCGTTCACCTGAATATGATCGTGACGAACCAACTGCCGCCCCTGATTCCGGGAATTTGCATAACCAAGGCGATAAATCACGTTGTCAAGTCTGCTTTCGAGAAGCATCAACAGGTTTTCACCTGTAACACCCTTGATCCGCTCGGCAATTTCAAAATATTTTCGAAACTGGCCTTCCAGCATACCATACATGCGACGAACTTTTTGTTTTTCCCGCAGCTGAATGGAATAGTCAGAAACCTTGCGCACCCGGGCTTGACCATGCTGTCCTGGCGGGAAGGAACGCCTCTCAAAGGCACACTTGTCTGAATAGCATCTATCGCCTTTCAAAAACAACTTGAGTTTCTCACGCCGACACTGCCGACATTCCGCGCCTCTATATCTGGCCAATTTGGACCTCCACTAAATCTCACTCAATCATACTTTAATTATCAAAAGTCCTGCGCTCCGCCCTGCTCAGCTACACCCTTCTTCTCTTGGGGGGCTTGCAGCCATTATGCGGCACTGGAGTCACATCACGGATAACACTCACATCAAACCCATTTGTCTGCAGAGCCCGGATAGCAGATTCCCGACCAGGTCCAGGCCCGTTGACCCTGACCTCTACCTTGCGCATACCATGTTCCTGAGCCTTTTTCGCTGCGGCATCAACCGTGTTTTGCGCAGCAAAAGGAGTACTCTTCCGTGACCCCTTAAAACCCAAACAACCAGCGCTCGACCAGGAAATCACATTCCCCTGCCGATCCGCGAAAGTAACAAGAGTGTTGTTGAATGTAGAGTGAATAAAACAAATTCCCTCGGGTACGTTCTTCTTTTCTTTGCGTTTAGGACGACTCGCTTTCGGATTAGCCATTATAACTCCTATAAACAATCCTGAATAATTACTTTAAGATCTACTTTTTACTTTTAACCGCTGAGCGCCTCGGGCCTTTCCTTGTCCTGGCATTGGTCTTGGTGCGCTGTCCGCGACACGGCAACCCTTTACGATGACGGATTCCACGATAACATCCCGCATCAGTCAACCGTTTGACATCCATGGCCACTTCCCGCCGACGATCGCCCTCAACAACAAAATGATCATCCATGATTTTTCTGATGTTGGTAATATCACTCTCAGACAAATCATCGCTGCTCGTTGTATGCGGCAAACCAACCAAATCCAGGATTTTACAAGCAGAAGTCCTACCAATTCCATGAATATAGGTTAAAGCAATAACCATGTGCTTTTTTCTTGGTAAATCAACACCAGCTAAACGTGCCAAGGCATGCCTCCCTTGTTTAGTTAACAATAAATTGAAAAATTATCCCTGCCGCTGTTTATGCTTTTTTATCTTACATGAAACACATAAGACACCTTTCCGTTTGAACACCCGACAGTCACTACAAATTTTTTTCACAGAAGATCTTACTTTCATTACGCAACCCTTTTGTTATACGGCATAGAAAATACTACTTTTTCTTTGCCCTGAATGTCACTCTTCCCCGTGTGAGATCATAAGGAGACAACTCAACAGTGACTCGATCTCCAGGGAGAATCTTAATAAAATGCATCCTCATCTTTCCAGAAATATGAGCCAGGATTTTATGACCATTATCCAGTTCAACCCTGAACATCGCATTGGGAAGAGGCTCAACAATGGTACCCTCAACCTGAATAGCTTCTTCTTTGGACATAAACCCCTTATTTCCTGTAATGCGCTCCTCCCTGCCCAAATCAAACCATGATAACTGACAGACGGAAAGCAGAGGATATTACCTTGTTTATTTTTTTTTGCCTTATTTTTTTTAAAAAAGTCAAAAAAAGCTACTCAAACAACTCACTCAAAATTATGGGTTCCCCGTCTGTTACCGCAATTGAATGCTCGAAATGCGCCGACATTTTCCTGTCCCTAGTTACAACTGTCCAACCATCTCGTAATACATCAACAGCAAAAGTGCCGAGATTTACCATAGGTTCTATGGCAAGAACCATGCCTGGCATGAGCTTGGGTGTGCGCTCGGATCGGGCATAATTTGGTATTTCTGGATCCTCATGAAGCTGGCTCCCAATACCATGCCCTACAAACTGGCGAACAACTGAAAAACCATGTTTTTCAACATGTTCCTGCACAGCCTGAGATATATCGTTTATACGATTCCCAGGAATTGCCTGAGCTATTCCTTTATAAAGGGCTGCCCGCGTCACCTCAAGCAAGGAAAGGCATTCCATCGCCACGCCACCCACAGGGATACTTACCGCTGCATCACCGTAATACCCTTTATACTTCACGCCAAAATCTATACTGACTATGTCGCCATCCCGGACAATAACCTTCTTGGATGGAATACCATGCACAACCTGTTCATTGATGGAAACACAAAGACTGCTTGGGAAACCACGATAACCTTTAAAGGCAGGCTCAGCGCCACAACTGCGGCAATATTTCTCTGCCAGTACGTCCAGAGAATACGTTGAACAACCAACTTCGATCTTCTCTGCAAGCAGGGCCAAAGTCCTGGCAACGATCTGGTTCGCCTCCAGCAATAGCTCTATTTCTCGAGGCAACTTCAGAATAATGGCCATGTCCATGTCACGAAAACACAATCAACGGCCTTTAAAGCCACCTTGCTTCATAAAACCATCATAGTTGCGCATAACCGTATGAGATTCGATCTGGGAGATTGTATCAATCGCCACCCCGACAACAATAAGCAGGGCTGTGCCGCCAAAATAAAAAGGCACATGCAGTCTGTTAATCAAAATAGTCGGCAAAACACAGATAACAGTGATATAACAAGCACCAATTACCGTCATCCGCACCACAATTTTATCAATAAAATCTGAAGTCTTTTTGCCAGGCCTGATCCCTGGAACAAAACCGCCATGCTTTTTCAAGTTTTCCGCAATATTAACGGGATTAAAGGTAACCGCCGTATAAAAAAAGGAGAAAAATACAATAAAACCGATAAAAAGCAAGGTGTGCGGCAAACTGCCCCAACTGAGCGCAGCACTCATCTTTTGAACCCAGTCAATCTTGATAAACTGTCCAATGGTGGCGGGAAACATCATGATCGAAGAGGCAAAAATCGGCGGAATAACCCCGGACATATTAATTTTAAGGGGAAGATGTGATTGCTGACCGCCGTACATTTGCCGACCAACCATCCGTTTCGCATACTGAATAGGTATTCGCCGTTGCGCAGTTTCAAAAAAGATGACAAAAGCAATCACCGCCGCAATCATGGCCAATAAAACAGGAAGCATGATATAGGCAATTTCACCAGCGCTGGCCATCTTGAACGTATTAACGAGGGCCGCTGGCATTCTTGCTACGATACCCGCAAAAATTATCATGGAAATACCGTTACCAATACCCCGCTCAGTCATCTGCTCTCCAAGCCACATTATAAAGGCGGTACCAGAGGTCAGGGTCAGCATGGTCATCAAACGAAAGTTCCAGCCAGAAACAATGACCACCATTTCTCCGGTTCCGGGCGCTGTCATGCTTTCCAAGCCAATACTAATAAACAATCCCTGAACCAGACTTAAAACAACCGTGGCGTATCGAGTATACTGAGTGATCTTGCGGCGACCACCTTCACCCTCTTTTGAAAGAGCCTCGAACTGAGGAACAACCACGGTCAACAATTGAAAAATGATTGAGGCGCTGATATATGGCATAATACCAAGGGCAAAGATGGAAAAATTTTCCAAGGCTCCACCGGAAAACATATTGAACATATCAAAAAGCGACCCAGCACTTTTTTGAAAAAATTGATTCAGCGCCTCACCGTTTATACCTGGAGTTGGAATCTGTACCCCGGTTCGGTATACAGCAAGCATTATCACCGTGAATAAAATCCGGCGCCTTAATTCCGGGATATTTGTAGCATTCTGAACCCCAGCGCGCATCTATTTATTCCTCAACCTTGCCACCAACAGCTTCTATTTTCTGACGTGCAGCCACGCTCACCTTGTCAACAACAACGGTTATCGCATTCGTCAACTCGCCATTTCCAAGAATTTTCACAAACTTGTCATTCTTGGAAACAAGCCCGGCAGCAATCAAGGCTTGCCTGTCAACCCTGGTATCAACCGCAAACCGCTCGAGTTCCTGAATATTAATAATAGTGTAAACTTTCTTGAAAATATTATTAAAACCGCGTTTTGGCAAGCGACGCTGGAGAGGCATTTGACCGCCTTCAAAACCTAACTTGATGCCCCCCCCAGAACGAGCCTTATGCCCCTTATGACCACGCGTTGCTGTCTTTCCATGGCCAGACCCCAGACCACGTCCCACTCTCTTTCTCGGCTTTCTCGAACCTGGTTGCGGCGACAAATTACTTAACGTCAACATAAATTAACCCTCCACATCAACCAGATGTGCAACTTTTTTAATCATCCCCCGAATTTCAGGAGTGTCCTGCCGAATAACCGTCTTATTGATCTTTGTCAGCCCTAGGCCGATCAACGTCGCACGTATTTTTTCAGTGCTCCCGATCTTGCTTTTCTTCAGAGTCACTTTAAGCTGATTTGCCATATCAATACCTATTCACTCTTCATTAAGGTCATGCTGTTTTCAGCACATAATTCAAACTTGAAGCAATCACCCTACCGATACTCTTTTTACATAATCGCTTAGGGGGAAGAAAACTTCTCAGGTAGAAATTTCCTCGACAGATTTTCCACGACTAAGCGCAATCTGCTGCGGAGTACGCAACCTCCGCAAACCGTCCATAGTCGCTTTCACCAAATTATGCGGATTATGAGAGCCGATACACTTGGTTAAGATATTATGAACTCCTGCTGCTTCGAGTACGGCACGCACAGCCCCGCCGGCAATAACTCCAGTTCCTTCCACCGCAGGCTTCAACATTACATTTCCAGCTCCGAATTTTCCAAAAACCTCATGGGGGATGCTCATGTCGGTTATAGAAACTCGTTTCATATCTTTGCGCGCCTGCTCAACCCCCTTCCGAATTGCTTCGGGAACCTGATTGGCTTTGCCAAGACCGCAACCAACTTTTCCTTTTCCATCACCCACAACAACAATGGCGCTGAAACTGAACCTGCGTCCACCCTTGACTACTTTCGCAGTCCTGTTGATATGAACGATCTTTTCAATAAACTCGTCGCCAACTGTGTTCTTATTAAGATCTGCCAAAGTTCACCCCCAAATTGCTTTGGAATTTTTTACAGGAAAAGAATTTTCTTAACCTGCAGCCAATCAGTCAATTACCCCGAAATAACTGCAGCGTGAAATGAATATTTCTTGGCAAAGCCTAAAAATCAAGACCGCCTTCACGGGCACCTTCTGACAGAGCCTTGACTCGACCATGATAAATATAGCCGCCCCGATCAAAAACCACCTTGCCAATACCTTTGTCTTTGGCAAGTTCGGCTATCTTCAACCCAACCTGACGCGCCTTCTCTGATTTACCCTTGATATCGGCGGCAATCATCCCTTTGTCTACAGTGGACATGGCAGCCAGGGTATTTCCGGCAACATCATCTATAATCTGACAATAAATATGTTTTGCGCTTTTAAAAACCCGCAAACGAGGCCTCTCTGGAGTCCCGGCAATATTTTTCCTGATCCGTTTAACCCGCTTTATACGAGCACTATCTTTCGGATTTATCTTACCCATTGTTTTGCCTTATAAATAATTAGGAGCCATAAATAATAAACAGCCTTATCTTCTTGCCCCTTTCGTTACGGCTCCTTATGCCGTTTGTCCTTCAAGACGACTATATTATTTTGTTACAACAAATTATTATGTGTGCATCATAAAAAAACTCGGCCTCACTACTTCTTGGAAGCAGATTTGCCAGCCTTCCGAACTATGTGTTCATCAGTGTAACGAATTCCTTTTCCTTTATAGGGCTCAGGAGGACGCACAGCACGAATTTTGGCAGCAGTTTCACCAAGTAACTCTTTATCATTACAATCCAAGGTGACATTGTTTAATTTGTCGACCTCAGCAGTAACTCCAAGCGGAAGTTCAAACGCCACTGGATTTGAATAGCCAACGCTCAGGTTTAGAACAGATCCTTTCACCTCAGCCCGGTAGCCAACCCCCTCGATGGCCAATTTTTTTTGGAAGCCCTTGTCCACACCAACTATCATATTACTAACCAAGGTTCGGGTAAGCCCAGAAAAGGCCCTGGTTCTTTTACTGTTATCCTTTCGAACAACGATCAGGTTGTCGCCTTCTTCCTGTAAACCAATCTCTGGGCGAATATTGCGCTCCAGCGTCCCTTTGGATCCGGTGACTTTAACGAACGTTCCATTTATATCAAGCTTAACCCCTTTAGGAACAGGGATAGGTTGATTGCCAATCCTCGACATGACGATTCTCCACTAGTTACGAAATACACAATAGTTAGCAATTACAAATTCGATCTACCAAACTTCACAGAGAAGCTCGCCACCAATTTTCATGATCCTGGCTTCTTTATCCGTAAAAATTCCTTTGGAAGTCGAAATAATCGCGATGCCAAGGCCACTCATCACCTTGGGGATCTGATCATGCTTCACATAAATACGGCGACCAGGCTTGCTGACTCGCCTCAGGTTGGTGATAATCCGCTCGTTGTTCTGATCGTATTTCATATCAATACGCAAAACACCTTGCGTGTCCGTGTCAAGAACCTGATAGTCATTAATAAAGCCTTCTTTTTTTAGGATCGCGGCAATACCGGTTTTCACTTTTGAAAGCGGCATTTCAACAGTCCCGAACTTGACCATACCAGCATTTCTTATCCTGGTCAGCATATCAGCCAGGGGATCAGTCATGCACATAGTGCTTGCTCCCTATGTTTTTCTTAAAATAAACAGTTAACATATCTGCTGCGATCAAAATCAACATTATTACCAACTTGATTTGGTAACACCGGTAATTTCACCACGATTAGCCAAGCTCCGGAAACAGATACGACATACACCGAATTTCCGATAATAGGCTTTCGACCTGCCACATAACCCACAACGGTTATAAGCCCTCACTGGAAACTTAGGTGTCCGCATGCACTTTGCTATCAAAGACTTTTTAGCCAACTTCTTCCTCCTTAACCTGTGCTATTTCCTGAAGGGCATTCCCATAACTTTCAAAAGAAACCTTCCTTCATCATCTGTTTCGGCAGTCGTAGTAATCGCAATATTGAGTCCCTTGATCTTGTCGATTTTATCGTAATCAATTTCAGGAAAAATAATATGCTCTTTGATGCCCATGGCATAATTCCCACGCCCATCAAACGCTTTAATGGATAACCCGCGGAAATCACGCACTCGCGGCAAGGCAATATGAACCAGTTTGGCAAAAAAATCATACATTCTGTCGCCACGCAGGGTTACCCTGCAACCAATAGGCACTCCAGCACGCAACTTAAACCCGGCAATGGATTTTTTCGCTTTGGTAACTACGGCCTTCTGACCAGCAATCAAGGTGAGCTCCTGGACTGCACTGTCAATAATCTTTGGGTTCTGAACAGCCTCACCCAAGCCCATATTAAGCACAATCTTAGTGATCTTCGGCACCTGCATGATATTATGGTACCCAAATTCCTGCATAAGCTGCGGGACACACTCACCCTGATATATCTCTTTTACCCCAGGCATTCTTACCTCCCCCCCCCAAAAAAAATCAGGATCTATTAGGCTTTCGCCTCTACAGATTCAGTACACTTCTTGCAAGTACGAATCTTAGATCCATCTTCCAGTATTTTTTTGCCTAAACGTGAAGTCTTTGAACATTTCGGACAAATCACCATAAGATTGGAAGCATCAATCTCCGCCTCCTTCTCAATGATCCCGCCCTGCTGATTCATTTGACTGGGTTTCGTGTGCCGCTTTATCATATTGATCTTCTCAACAATGGCTTTTCCATTGGCAGCGTTGACCTTAATAACCTTGCCAACCCGCCCTTTGTCCTTGCCGGCGATCACTTCAACCTGATCATTAATCTTTAGATGTGTTTTTGCTCTCATACCTTCAACCTCTCAGCCGCCCAAAGATGCGAACAGGGGAATCCTTTGAATATTTAAACTCTTCGTTTCAACCGCAGTTACAGAACCTCAGGGGCCAACGAGATAATTTTCATATACCCTTTCGGACGCAATTCCCTGGCAACCGGCCCAAAAATACGGCTACCAATCGGTTCTCCAGAATTTGCCAGCAACACTGCCGAATTATCATCAAACCGAACGATAGTATCATCGGTGCGTCGAATCTCTTTAACAGTCCTTACCACGACTGCTCTGAGGACATCGCCCTTCTTAACTTTTGCGTTTGGAATCGCCTCTTTGACGGTGACAACAATAATATCGCCGACAGAGGCATACCGGCGCCTGGTTCCACCCAAGACTCTTATGCAAAGAACCTTCTTAGCGCCTGAATTATCTGCCACATTAAGTACGGATTCTGTTTGTATCATTTCTTCACCAACAGCAGAACACTTTACAAGTACCCATGAAAACTACCAGGGGACTTAGTTATCAAAAACCGCAAACTATACGGCCTTCTCGATGACTTCCATAATCCGCCACCGTTTATTCTTGCTCAATGGACGGCACTCTTCAATCAAGACCCGGTCGCCAACACTGCAACTGTTAGCCGGATCATGCACCATGCATTTAGCATGCTGACGCATGAACTTCCCATAAAGTTTATGGGGGACAAGACGTTCAGTCTGCACGATAGCACTCTTGTCCATCTTGGTGCTGACAACAAAACCAACCCTTGTCTTCTTATTCGATTTTTCATCAACCATGAATTTACCCTACCAAAATAGCGTTATCAATTGACACAAACACTCAAAAGCACCTGAAATCTTGTCCGAAAATACCTGCTACACTGTATACGCAGTAAGAGCAGTTTGCAGACGAGCAATTTCTTTACGCAACTGCCGCAATTTTGCTGTGTTCTCCAAGGGACGAATGCCGTGCTGGAATTTCAGTTTAAAATGCTCTTCCGATAATTCCCTTACCTTGACAACAAGCGCTTCTTGTCCAAGCTCACGTATCTCCTTAATCTTCATAAAGTCGTCCCCACATAGATCACTTTAGTCGGAAAAGGGAGTTTGTTGGCGGCCAACTGCAACGCCTCTTTCGCCAAATCGTCATCAACCCCGGCCAACTCATACAGTATTCGCCCTGGCTTAACCTGAGCAACCCAATATTCTGGACTTCCCTTGCCTTTTCCCATCCTGGTTTCCGCAGGCTTCTTGGTAATCGGCTTATCTGGAAAAATACGAATCCACAACTGTCCGGTTCTTTTGATCTTTCTATTGATTGCAATACGGGCGGCCTCAATCTGCTGTGCAGTCATCTTGCCACAACCAACAGCCTTAAGCGCATATTCACCAAAAGAGAACCCCGACCCGCGATAAGCAGCGCCAGTCAGGCGCCCCTTAAACATCTTTCTATGTTTTACTTTTTTGGGACTTAACATCTGTATATCCTATCTGTGACTGACTTTTTTAAAGCCGTTTCACCCGACAACGAGTTATTCGGCAATCTGGTCGGCAGCACTCAGAACTTCACCCTTGAAGATCCAAACCTTAACGCCGATTTTGCCATAGGTAGTATTCGCCTCTGCCATGCCATAATCAATATCAGCACGGAGAGTATGCAGAGGAACACGCCCCTCCCGCACCCATTCCTGACGAGCAATTTCCGCTCCACCCAACCGGCCGGAACACGCGATTTTAACACCTTTGGCTCCGAATTTCAAGGCCATATTTACTGACTTCTTCATGGCGCGACGGAAGGCTACACGTCGTTCTAGTTGCAAAGCGATATTTTCAGCAACCAACTGCGCATCTGCCTCAGGACGCCGAACTTCCTGGATATCAAGTACGCACTCTTTACCCGTCAACTTATCAATTTCAGCCTTGAGAACTTCAATCTCTGTCCCTTTTTTGCCAATAACAATACCAGGCCTGGCAGTATGGAGCTTAATCCTGAGTTTATCACCGGTGCGGGCAATCTGAATCTTGGAGATGCCGGCATGAAACAATCGTTTTTTAAGGAACTTCCTAAGACTTTGATCCTCAAGAAATTTTTTGGCATAATCCTTGTCTGCGTACCAAATGGAGTCCCAGGTACGGATAATATTCAGTCGTAAACCTATCGGATTAACTTTCTGGCCCAAAACCTTCCTCCATTTTCTTTAATATGCAACTCAAAGTACAAACAAGGTTCTTGCTTCTGTATTAATTATTGCTCGTCCAAAACAACAGTTATATGACTCGTTCTTTTGAGAATTCTATTCGCACGCCCTTGAGCCCGCGGCATAGTTCTCTTCAACATGGGCCCGCCGTCTATAAAAATAGACTTCACATACAAAGTATCAACATCGATACTCGCATTCTGGCTGGCATTGGCCACAGCAGATTCAATTACTTTTTTCAGCAGACGGGCACCTTTTTTAGGCAAAAAACGCAGCGCGTTTATTGCGTAATCAACATTTTTCCCGCGCACCAAATCAGCAACCAACCTGGCCTTTTGCGGCGAAATCCTTATATAACGAGCAAGCGCTTTTGCTTCCATCGAACAAACTCCTTTCTTTACCTGATGACCGTGTCCGGATTAGCAGCTTTTATTTCTTTTTCTTCCTATCCGCTGCGTGACCATGGAAGGTGCGGGTCGGTGAAAACTCGCCGAGTTTATGGCCCACCATATTTTCGGTCACGAAAACCGGGATGAACTTTTTACCATTATGCACAGCAAAAGTAATCCCAACCATGTCCGGAATTACATCAGAACGTCGGGACCAAGTCTGGATAACCTTTCTGGAGCCTTCGTCTTTGGCCTTCATGACCTTCGCCAACAAATGGTCATCTACAAATGGACCTTTTTTAACTGAACGTCCCACTTGTAACCCCCTAATTAAGATCTTTTCTTAACAATAAATTTATCGGATGACTTCTTGCCACGTGTTTTATAACCCTTTGTGGGGACACCCCACGGGGTACAAGGATGACGACCGCCTGAGCTCTTACCCTCACCACCACCCATTGGATGATCAATCGGGTTCATAGCAACACCACGAACCTTGGGACGGTTCCCTTTCCAGCGACTGCGACCAGCCTTGCCGAGCTTCTGGCTTTCATGTTCCTTATTCCCCACCTGGCCAACACAGGCACGGCATTTCCGATGAAACTTGCGTACCTCACCAGAGGGTAATTTTACTGTGACATAATCCCCTTCCTTGGCCATAAGTTGCGCGGAAACACCAGCACTTCTCACAAGTTGCGCGCCCTTGCCGATTTTCATCTCAAGATTGTGGATAATGCTACCCAATGGCATGTTGCCCATGGGCAAACAATTACCAGGCTTGATGTCAACAGTCTCCCCAGCAAGGACAGTATCGCCGATCTTGATACCAAGGGGCGAAAGGATGTAGCTCTTTTCGCCATCAATATAATTCAGCAAGGCCAAATTAGCCGAACGATTCGGATCATATTCAATGGCCGCAACTTTTGCAGGAATATCAACTTTTTCCCGCTTGAAATCAATCAGCCGATATTTCCGCTTATGACCTCCACCAATGTGCCTGGATGTAATGCGGCCATTGTTATTCCGTCCCCCGGTCTTACTAAGGGGGCGAACCAACGATTTCAGCGGTTTATCCTTCGACAACTCGGGATTGACAACTGTAACAAGTGATCTTCTGCCCGGTGATGTAGGTTTATAGGTCTTTAATGCCATTTCAAACCCCGATAATATTTAAACGTATTCGTAACAAAAAATTAAAACTCTTGCCGACGAAACTTCCCTTAAATCTTTTCCAGGAAATCAATCTTATTTCCTTCTTCAAGAGAAACAATGGCCTTCTTCCAGTCAGACTGCTGGCCAAAATTCTTACCCACACGCTTTTTCTTGCCGTGCATGTTTGCGGTTCGCACCTTGGCTACCTTGACACTGAATAATTTTTCAACAGCATCTTTAATCTCAATCTTGTTGGCGCGAGGATCAACCTTGAGTACAACCTGATTGTTAATCTCCTGCAACCCGAGAGCCTTTTCTGTCAGACAAGGCTTCTTGATAATACTGAACATATCTTTCATGACAACAACCTCTCTTCCAGCTGGCCAATACAAGGCTGCAGTAAAACAATGTGCTTATGAAGCAAAATGTCATAAACATTTAGTCCGGCCGTCGGAATAACCTTAAAGCCCTGCACATTGCGAGACGAACGCTCAAGATGATCATCGCGCCCAGGCACCACAATCAAAGCATTTTCAATCTTCAGGGTGTTCATAACCCCAATAAATCTCTTGGTCTTAATTTCATCAATTTTAAAATTGTCAAGAACCAGCACCAGCTTATCACTAAAACGTGAACTCAAAGCCATGCGGATACCAAGTTTCTTAACTTTTTTAGGCAACTTAAAAGAATAATCGCGGGGCTTAGGGCCAAAGGCTACACCACCACCTCGCCAGAGAGGTGAGGTGGTACTCCCGGCCCGAGCGCGGCCAGTACCTTTTTGCTTCCAAGGCTTCTTGCCGCCGCCTCGCACCTCGGTGCGAGTTTTCGTACAGGCTGTGCCAGCCCGGCGCGCAGCGCGCTGCATTCTCACAATTTCATGAATAATATGAGGATTGACTGGAACGGCAAACAGGTTGTCGTTCAACTCAAGATCACCCACTTTCACATTATCGACATTGTATATTTCAGTAACCGCCATTTCCGGCACCCCCAAAACAAATCTTACGGCAACTAAGACTCATTATTTTGTGTAGATATGTAGCAAACCCTGCTTTGCGCCTGGCACGCCGCCTTTGACGACAAGCACATTCTGCTCAGGCCGGATATCCATGATGGTCACACTTTTCTTGGTGATCATATTCGTGCCCATATGCCCAGGCATCTTCTTTCCTTTAATAACCCGGCTAGGCCAGGCACTACAACCAATGGAGCCCGGAGCACGATGGAACATGGAACCGTGGCCAGAGGGTCCCCCCTTAAAACCATGTCTTCGGATAACACCTTGAAAGCCACGACCCTTAACAGCCCCGCTCACATCGATTATATCGCCGACCTTGAAAAGATCCGAAATCAATATTGTCTGCCCCACTTCAAACTGGCTGGGATCTACAATCCGGAACTCTTTAATGTGATAAAAGCCGCCTTTCCCTGAAGCCTTGGCATGACCGGCATCCGGCTTATTCACGCGCGACTCTTTCTTGGAAGAAAACCCAACCTGAATGGCATCATAGCCTTCTTTAGCAACGGATTTTTTCTGAAGCACCACACATGGTCCAGTCTCAATAACCGTTACCGCAATAGCAGAGCCATCTTCGGAATAGATCCGGGTCATCCCTATCTTCTTACCCAGTAATCCTAATTTTTTAGGCATTGTTCCTACCTGTTTTTTTCTTCTCTGACATCAACTGTACCATTACCAGGTACAACCGTTTCATAATCCTAAAGCTTGATTTCCACATCAACCCCGGCAGAAAGCTCGAGCTTCATAAGCGCATCAATGGTCTGCTGCGTTGGCTCAAGAATGTCAAGCAACCGCCGATGAGTGCGCATTTCAAACTGCTCCCGAGATTTTTTATCCACATGCGGAGACCGCAGCACACAAAACTTATTGATGGTGGTCGGCAGAGGAATAGGGCCAGCAACAGTCGCACCAGTACGCTTTGCGGTATCAACAATCTCGGAAGTGGATTGATCGATAAGCTTATGGTCGTAACCCTTCAGCCTGATGCGTATTTTCTGTGTCTGAATCATACTCACTCCACCTTATTCGATAATTTTATTGATAACACCGGCGCCCACGGTACGGCCGCCTTCACGAATCGCGAAACGAAGTCCTTCTTCCATCGCGATCGGGGTGATCAACTGACCTTCGATGGTCACGTTGTCGCCAGGCATTACCATCTCCACGCCCTCTTGCAGATTCACCACCCCGGTCACATCCGTGGTCCGGAAGTAAAACTGCGGCCGATAGCCGTTAAAAAACGGGGTGTGACGACCACCCTCATCCTTGGACAGGATATAAGCCTCGGCAATGAATTTCGTATGCGGAGTAATAGAACCCGGCTTGGCCAGAACCTGACCGCGCTCGATATCCTCACGCTTCAAGCCACGCAACAGCACGCCCACGTTATCTCCAGCCATGCCCTCATCAAGAAGCTTACGGAACATCTCAACCCCGGTGACCGTGGTCTTGACCGTTTTCCGGATACCAACAACCTCGATCTCTTCCCCAACCTTTACCTTGCCGCGCTCAATACGACCCGTAGCTACTGTGCCACGGCCAGAAATCGAGAAGACATCTTCCACCGGCATCAAAAAGGGCTTATCAATATCGCGGGCCGGCTCAGGAATAAAACTGTCACAGGCATCCATCAAATCCCAGATGCATTTGGCAGCAGCCTCGTCTTCCGGATTCTCCAAAGCCTTCAAAGCGCTTCCCTGGATAATCGGGGTGTCATCGCCGGGAAACCCATATTTGGTGAGAAGTTCGCGCAGCTCCATGTCAACCAGCTCGATGAGTTCAGGGTCGTCCACCATGTCGCATTTATTCATGAAGACCACCATGGAGGGAACACCTACCTGACGAGCAAGCAAGATGTGCTCACGGGTCTGCGGCATGGGGCCGTCCGTGGCGGCAACAACCAGAATGGCACCATCCATCTGCGCCGCGCCGGTGATCATATTCTTGATGTAGTCCGCATGCCCTGGGCAGTCAACATGGGCGTAATGCCGACTGTTGGACTCGTATTCCACATGGGCAGTCGCGATGGTGATACCGCGCTCTTTCTCTTCTGGAGCCTTGTCGATCTGGTCAAACGCAGTCGCTTTGGCGAAACCCTTGAGTGATAATACCCTGGTAATGGCCGCAGTCAGGGTGGTCTTGCCATGGTCGATATGACCAATCGTGCCAATATTTACATGCGGTTTCTTGCGTAAAAATTTCTCTTTTGCCATGTCTTTTCCTCTTTATTTAGCTTGCGTATCTCTCGACTTAAAGGCCTCGAATCCGCTTAATTATCTTTCCACTTATATGCTCCGGCACCAGGTCGTATGCGGCAAATTGCATGGTAAAACTTGCTCGTCCTTGGGTAGCAGAACGTAAATCCGTTGAATATCCAAACATTTCCGCCAGAGGCACCTGCGCTTTAACCGCCTGCCTCCCGCCGTCCCGATTGCCCATTCCGTGTATTTTTGCCCGTTTGGCAGTCAGGTCTGAAATAACCTCGCCGAGATATGACTCAGGCAGAATTATTTCTACATCCATAACTGGTTCCAGCAAAACCGGAGCCGCTTCCGAAACGGCCTTCCGAAAAGCCATGGCCGCAGCTACTCCAAAGGCCTGCTCGGTTGATTCCTCATCTCGATAAGAGCCATCAACCAAACTGACCATCAAGTCAACAATGGGGAAACCGATCAAGGTTCCAGCATCCAGGCTATCACGTACTGCCTTTTCTATGGCCGGAACAATTGCCGAAGGGATAACATCTTCAGCAATACAACTTTGAAAGCAAAAACCTTTACCACGCTCAAGGGGCTCGATCTGCAACCAGACATGCCCATACTGACTCTTGCCAGCAGTAGTCGGATGCTCAAATTTCCCTTCCGCCCTGCCCAAACTGGTTACAGTTTCCTTATAGGCAACCTGTGGCTTGCCAATATTGGCCCCGACCTTGAATTCCCGGATAAGCCGGTCGACAATAATCTCAAGATGAAGTTCGCCCATCCCGGAAATAAGCGTCTGACCAGAATCAGGGTCGGTAGACACCGTAAAGGAAGGATCTTCCATGGCAATCTTTGCCAGACTGTCCTTCAACTTTTCTTCGTCGGCCTTCCCTTTGGGCTCAATGGCTACACTGATAACCGGCTCGGGAAAATCCATGGTATCAAGGATAAAGGTGTCTCCCGCCTCACAGAGCGAATCCCCGGTGACGGAAAAGCGCAAGCCAACTACTGCCCCAATATCCCCGGCCTTCAACACGCCAACTTCTTCCCTTTTGTTGGCATGCATCTTGACAATTCGGCCAATCTTTTCCTTCTTTTTCTTCCCTGGGTTGTAAACCCTGTCCCCGACTTTTATTACGCCGGAATAGACACGCACATAGGCAAGAATATCCACAAAAGGATCGGATGTCAGTTTGAAAACAAGGGCGGACAGCTTCTCATCGTCGCTGGCCCTTCTCGTTTCCAGCACCCCATCTGCGTTAACCCCCTGAACCGAAGAAGCATCTACAGGCGACGGCAAATAGGCGACTACTGCGTCCAATAATGGCTGCACCCCTTTGTTCTTAAAGGAACTGCCACACAGGACGGGCACGACATCAAGGTTCAAGGTTGCAGCCCTGATTGCCCGGTTGATCTCCTCAACCGTTACAGCTTGCTCATTCAGAAATTTTTCCATGACCCAATCATCGAAGTCGGCCAACTTCTCGATAAGGGCCATCCGTGCGGCCGCAGACTCTTCTTTGAATTCATCGGGGACAGGCTCGTACTCAACCCTGGATCCCTTTGTATCTTCATCAAAGCGCATCATTTTCTCTTCAACAAGATCAATGATGCCCCTAAATGTCTCTTCCTTGCCAACCGGAAGCTGAAGAGGTAAAGGATTTGCTCCCAACCTCTCTTCAATCATCTCGACGCAACGCAGAAAATCTGCCCCGAGTCGGTCCATCTTATTTATGTAGGCAATCCTGGGAATCTTGTAATGATCCGCCTGCCGCCATACGGTTTCAGACTGGGGCTCAACCCCTCCCACCGCACAAAAAATCGCGATAGCGCCATCCAAAACCCTGAGACAGCGCTCCACCTCAACGGTAAAATCAACATGCCCCGGTGTATCTATTATATTGATGGTGTGGTCTTTCCACTCACAGGTCGTAGCCGCCGACGTAATGGTAATGCCACGCTCCTGCTCCTGCTCCATCCAGTCCATAACGGCATTGCCATCATGAACCTCGCCCATCCTGTGAGAACGACCCGTATAATAAAGAATGCGTTCCGTTGTTGTTGTCTTGCCTGCATCGATATGGGCCATGATGCCTATATTGCGCAGGTACCGCAGCGAATCTTTCACAACCACTCTTTTTCCCCTGGTCACTTATTTTACAGACTGTTTCCAAACCAGCCCGCCCGACAAGGATTGGTGTTAATACCTCCTCCCTGCCGTTTTGTCAACCAAGGAAAACCAAGAGCCCAAAATTACCAGCGGTAATGGGCAAATGCCTTGTTAGCATCGGCCATGCGGTGCGTATCCTCGCGTTTCTTCACTGCAGCGCCACGATTATTGTAGGCATCGGCAAGTTCACCGGCCAGTTTGTCAGCCATGGTTTTTCCTGGTCTTTTCTGGGCAAAGTTGACTAACCAGCGGATAGCCAGGGCATTCCTCCTTTCAGGACGAACCTCCACCGGCACCTGATAAGTCGCACCACCCACCCGCCGGGATTTCACCTCAAGACGGGGGCGCACTTTTTCCATGGCTTTTTCAAACACCACAATGGGATCGGCCTCAGTGATGCGGCTCTCGATCATATCCATGGCGCCATAAAAAATGCCGCGGGCGATGCTCTTCTTGCCGCACTCCATCAAGGCGTTGACAAACTTTGCAACCAACACACTATTAAAACGCGGATCAGGCTCAATCCCACGCCTTGCAACAAGTCTTTTTCTGGGCATCTCTAAAACTCCTTCTCACGCAGTAGGCAACCTGTTTATTTAGGCCGCTTGGCTCCGTACTTGGAACGACCCTGTTTACGTTTAGCAACGCCTAACGTGTCCAGGGTGCCGCGAATAATATGGTAACGGACACCAGGAAGATCCTTCACCCTGCCACCACGAATCAGAACAACCGAATGCTCTTGAAGATTATGACCAATGCCGGGGATGTAAGAGGTAACCTCGATCCCGTTGGTCAGCCGCACCCTGGCAACCTTTCTCAAGGCCGAGTTTGGCTTCTTGGGGGTAGTAGTATAAACACGGACGCAAACCCCACGCTTCTGCGGAGAACCTTTCAACGCAGGCGTATTGGTCTTGCTCAACTTGCTTTTCCGTCCGTGCCGCACCAGCTGATTAATGGTTGGCATTTAAATCGACTCCCATAAACTGATATTAATTTAGGAACATCTCCCTATGGCCGAAACTCACTACACGGCGCAGGAAAACGGCATATTTACTCGAAGGTCTAATGCTTGTCAAGGCAAATATATTAATTGTCCTCGCCAATCGCATACTCATCAAAGCCTGTGCCGGCAGGAACCAAACGACCCATGATCACGTTCTCTTTCAGCCCCCTCAGGGTATCGATTTTCCCAGCCATGGCCGCATTGGTCAGGACCTTGGTGGTTTCCTGGAAGGAAGCTGCGGAAATGAAACTGTCCGTACTGAGAGAGGCTTTTGTCACGCCCAGGAGCAATGGTTCCGCTGTCGCTGGTTGTTCATTTTTCTGAAGAAGCTGCTCATTCTCCTCTTTAAAGCGCCACCACTCGACATGCTCGCCCAGCATAAAGGTAGAATCACCAACTCCGGTAATCTGTACCCTCCGCAGCATCTGACGAACGATTACCTCAATATGCTTATCGTTGATCTTTACCCCCTGCAGTCGATACACCTCCTGAATTTCATTCACCAGGAACTTGGCCAATTCCTTGACCCCCATAACCCGGAGGATGTCATTCGGATCGGGTGAGCCATCCATCAACGCTTCACCTGCCTTGACATAGTCCCCCTCGTGTACACTGACGTGTTTGCCTTTGGGGATAAGATATTCCTTGGCCTCACCAACCTCCGGGGTAATAATCACTCGTTTCTTACCTTTGAGATCCTTGCCAAGGCTTACCTGACCATCAATTTCGGTAATGACCGCATACTCCTTTGGCTTGCGAACCTCAAAAAGCTCGGCAATCCTGGGGAGACCGCCCGTAATATCCTTTGTTTTCGTGGTTTCCCGCGGGATCTTGCCAAGCACTGTCCCCGGCTCAATAACGAACCCCTCGGTAACCGAGATCAGAGCGCCAACCGGCAAGGAATATCGGGCCGGAGAGCCGGTTTTTGGCAATTTTGCCGTCTTCCCGGTTTCATCCTTCACGGTAATACGCGGGTTATGCTGCCCAGAACGGGAAGGCACGATAACATGGCTTGATTTACCGGTAACAGGGTCAACACGTTCCTGCATGGTGACGCCCTCAAGAATGTCTCCGAATTTAACCACGCCGCCGATCTCACTGACAATGGGAATAGTATACGGATCCCAATTGGCAATCAGGGTGTCAGGCTCTATTTCAGACCCCTCCTTAACAAAGATCTGCGCGCCGTAGTTAATCTGATAGCGTTCCCGTTCGCGGCCCTGAGCCCCGATGATGGACACGGCCGCATTCCGGTTCATTACAATCATAGTCCCGGCAATATTCTGAACATAGTGCATGTTCTGGAATTGCACGATTCCACCGTGCTGACAACGAACCTCTGCCTGTTCCACGCTTCTGCTTGCCGTGCCACCGATATGGAAGGTCCGCATGGTGAGCTGAGTACCAGGCTCGCCGATGGATTGAGCGGCGATAATACCGACAGCCTCCCCCATATTGACCATGTGACCACGACCAAGATCCCTGCCATAACAAGAACTGCAAACCCCGCGTCTAGCCTGGCAGGTTAGAACGGAACGGATCATCACCCGATCGATTCCGGCCTGTTCGATAAGATTGACCTTTTCTTCGGTGATCTCCTCGTTGGCCTCAACCAGAATCTCTCCATTGAACGGATCGACCACATCTTCCAAGGCAACACGCCCCAGAATCCGATCGCCCACCCGCTGGATCACCTCGCCGCCTTCAAGCAGAGCTTCCATTAAAATACCGTCCAGGGTTTCACAATCTTTTTCAATGATTGTTGCATCCTGGGCCACATCAACCAACCGCCTGGTAAGATATCCGGAGTTTGCCGTTTTAAGAGCCGTATCCGCCAAGCCTTTCCGAGCGCCATGGGTGGAAATAAAATATTCCAGAACGTTCAGCCCCTCCCGGAAATTAGCCTTGATCGGGGTTTCGATGATCGCGCCTGAAGGCTTGGCCATCAAGCCGCGCATCCCGGCCAGCTGCCGAATCTGATCACGACTGCCGCGGGCTCCAGAGTCGGCCATAATATAGATGGAATTGAAACTTGGTGACTCAAACAGCTTGTTGTCCTTATCGCGCAGGTACTGGACGCTCATCTCCTGCATCATCTCATTGGCCACATCATCCGTGGAGCGCGACCAGATATCAACGATCTTGTTATACTTCTCACCATCAGTGATCAACCCGTCCCGATATTGCTGTTCAACCTCCAGCACCGCACTTTCGGCCTTTGCCAGCCGATCATCCTTGGTCACCGGAATCATCATATCGTTGATACAGATGGAAATAGACGCCGTGGTGGAAAACTCATAGCCCATGTCTTTCAAACGATCGGCCAGAATAACTGTGGCCTTGGTGCCGGCATGACGATAGGCATGATCAATAAGTTTGGCCAGTTGTTTTTTCCCCATCACCTGATTTACATGACTGAAGGGAACATTCTCTGGCAGAAGTTCGCCAAGCAGAACCCGGCCAACAGTGGTTTCCACAAACTCACCCTGCCGACGCACCTTGATCCTGGCCTGAAGATGTACGGCGCCATGATCATAGGCCATTCGCACCTCTGTCGGCGAGCTGAAGATCTTGCCTTCCCCTTCGGCGAGATGACGCTCACGACTCATATAATAGAGGCCAAGCACAATATCCTGGGACGGAATGATGACCGGTTCGCCATGCGCCGGAGAAAGAATATTATTAGTGGACATCATTAAAACACGAGCTTCCATCTGCGCCTCAACTGTCAAAGGCACATGCACGGCCATCTGATCGCCATCAAAGTCTGCGTTGAATGCAGCGCAAACCAGCGGATGCAACTGAATGGCCTTGCCCTCGATAAGCAACGGCTCAAAGGCCTGCATGCCAAGACGATGCAGGGTGGGCGCCCGGTTAAGCATTATGGGATATTCCTTGACCACCTCATCAAGGACATCCCAAACCTCCTTGGTTCCCTTCTCCACCATCTTTCTGGCGCTCTTGATGGTCGTTACATAACCAAGCATCTCCAGTTTGTTATAGATAAAGGGTTTAAAGAGTTCCAGAGCCATCTTCTTCGGCAGCCCGCACTGATGGAGCCTGAGATGGGGGCCGACCACGATAACGGTACGACCAGAATAGTCCACGCGCTTGCCCAACAGATTCTGGCGGAAACGCCCCTGTTTGCCCTTGAGCATGTCGGAAAGCGATTTCAACGGCCTTTTGTTGGGCCCGGTGATAACCTTACCGCGCCGACCATTATCAAAAAGAACGTCCACCGCTTCCTGCAGCATTCGTTTCTCGTTACGGATGATAATCTCCGGGGCATCCAGCTCCAGCAGGCGTTTCAAGCGGTTGTTCCGGTTGATTACCCGACGGTACAGATCATTTAGATCTGAGGTGGCAAAACGCCCGCCCTCCAGAGGCACCAAGGGCCGCAAATCAGGGGGCAGAACCGGAATAACATCCAGAATCATCCAATCTGGCTTGTTGCCAGATTCATGAAAGGCCTCAACCACATTGAGCCGTTTAGCCAGTTTTTTCCGTTTGGCCTCTGAACCTGTTTCCTTCATCTCCTGACGAAGCACCTTGGACAGGGACTCAAGATCAAGTTTACGCATCATCTCCTGGATGGCAGCGGCTCCTATACCAACAGTAAACTTGCCGGAGAAATTTTCCCTGGCCTCGCGATAGCCTTCCTCGGTCAGCAATGATCCCACAGACAAGGACGGCTCATCGGAAGCAGTAATCACATAGGAATCAAAATAAAGGACCTTTTCCAGTTCCTTCAGGGTCATGTCAAGGATGTTGCCGATCTTGCTCGGCAGGCTCTTGAGAAACCAGATATGAGCTACGGGGGTGGCCAGCTCGATATGCCCCAGCCTTTCTCGTCTGACCTTTGACTGGATAACTTCAACCCCGCACTTTTCGCAGACAACCCCGCGGTGCTTCATGCGTTTGTATTTGCCGCAATTACATTCGTAATCCTTGACCGGGCCAAAGATCTTGGCGCAAAACAGCCCTTCACGTTCCGGCTTGAAGGTCCGATAATTAATAGTCTCCGGTTTTTTTACCTCCCCATGAGACCAGTCGCGAATTTTTTCCGGCGAAGCCAGCGAAATTCGCACGGCATTAAATTTTAATGGTCCTTTCGGATTGGAAAAAAAGCTGAAAAGTTCTTCCACGGCAGCACCCTTATCTATGTTGAATAATCAAATCACTTCGCGCGGCAATATACTCTGAACCTGAACCGTTGTTTGCAACCTGGCCAAAAAAGCACACCCCCAGTTTCGTAACGGCCCCTAATTTCCTGGTTTCTCGTCCATCAGCTCCATATCAAGACAAAGCCCCTGGAGTTCTTTCACCAAAACATGGAAAGATTCCGGCAGACCTGCCTCCAGAAAATTATTTCCTTTAACGATCCGCTCGTAGGTTCGGGTTCTACCGCCAACATCATCAGACTTGACTGTTAAAAATTCCTGTAAAGTATACGCTGCGCCATAAGCCTCCAAGGCCCAAACCTCCATTTCGCCAAGACGCTGTCCACCGAACTGCGCCTTGCCGCCAAGAGGCTGCTGAGTAACCAGCGAATAGGGCCCTGTGGATCGGGCATGGATCTTGTCATCAACCAGATGATGAAGTTTCAGGATATACATGGTGCCCACAGTTACCGGATTATCAAATTTCTCTCCGGTCAGGCCGTCATACAGGGTGGCCTGCCCAACCTCGTCCATGCCGGCCTCAACCAAGAGGCTCCGAATTTCGCTTTCATGGGCCCCGTCAAATACAGGGGTGGCGATATGCAGCCCCGAGCCCATACGTCTGGCAAGAATCAAGAGCTCTTCATCTGTCAGACCCTTGGTCAACTGCCCATACTCATCTGCGGAATAAACCTTTTTCAACTTTTCCTTTACTGCGGCAACCAGATGCTGATCAGCCAGATGCTGGATCTGCAGACCAAGGCGTTTGGCCGCCAAGCCAAGATGCACCTCCAGCAACTGGCCCACGTTCATACGAGAAGGGACACCCAGCGGGTTCAACACAATATCCACGGTTGTGCCATCGGCGAAATAGGGCATATCCTCTTCGGGCATAATCCGGGAAACAACGCCCTTATTTCCGTGACGACCGGCCATCTTGTCGCCCACGGACAACTTGCGCTTGGTGGCGACATAAACCTTGACCATCCGGATAACTCCAGGCGGCAGATCATCCCCCTTCTTAAGCCTGGTGATCCGCGCCTCATAACGATCTCTAACTATCTTAACCTGGTTTTCATAGCGTTCGAAAAGAAGCGCCACCTCGCCTTCAAACTTATCTTTCTCAGCATAGTCAATAAGCTTGATGTCGGAGAGGGACAGGCGTTCAATCACTTCACGGGAAATTTTCTTACCCTTGGCAAGCAGAGACTCGCCTTTTTTGTCCTTGATCACATTTTTCGAGGTCTTTCCGTCAAGAAGATCTGCCAGGCTGTTGCGAACGCCCTTTTTCAGACAGTTGACCTCGTCTGCCATATCCCGTTCAAGGGTCTTGATCTCAAACTCATCAATGGTCAGAGTACGTTCATCCTTCTCAACCCCCTTCCGGGAAAAAACCTTGGCGTCAATGACAACGCCTTCAGCCCCGGGCGGGACACGCAGGGAGGTATCCTTCACATCTCCGGCCTTTTCTCCAAAAATGGCGCGCAACAACTTTTCTTCTGGAGAAAGCTGGGTTTCACCCTTGGGTGTCACCTTGCCCACCAGAATATCTCCGGATCTGATCTCTGCCCCGATACGGATAACCCCAGAATCATCAAGATTGCGCAGCGCTTCCTCGCTCACATTGGGAATGTCACGGGTAATTTCTTCCTTGCCCAGCTTGGTGTCCCGGGCAACGGTTTCAAACACCTCAATATGAAGAGAGGTATAGGTATCCTTCTTCAACATCTTCTCGCTGATCAGGATAGAGTCCTCGAAGTTGTACCCCCGCCACGGCATGAAAGCGATGGTCACGTTCTTGCCCAGGGCCAGTTCACCTAGGTCACAAGCCGGGCCATCGGCAAGAATATCGCCTTTTTTCACCCGAAGGCCGGGATTAACCAGAGGCCGCTGGGTAAAGCAGGTATTCTGGTTCGATTTCTTATATTTCTCAAGACGATAGATTCCTATGCCGGTACTGAAACCATCAGTCCCGGGCTTGTCATAGCGAACGACAACCCGGTTGGCATCAACCTCTTCCACAATCCCATCGCCTCCGGCCAGCAAACAGACCCCTGAATCTTTGGCCACGGTTAATTCAAGGCCCGTTCCGATCAACGGCGCCTCCGGGCGCAAAAGAGGAACCCCTTGGCGCTGCATATTGGAACCCATCAGGGCACGGTTCGCATCGTCATTTTCCAGAAAGGGAATAAGAGACGCAGCAACACTCACCATCTGGTTGGGGGAAATATCCATCTGGGTTACGGCATCAGCCTCAGTCGAGAGAACCTCGCCGTCCTGCCGGGCAATAAGAACATCCGGCACGATCTTGCCCTTCCCGTCCAGCTCGGTTTTTGCCTGGGCAATGACATGCTCCTGTTCATCCAGAGCCGTCATGTAAGAAATTTCCTTTGTTGCCTTCCGGTTCTTGACATTCCGGTATGGAGTCTCGACAAAACCAAATTCATTAACTCTGGCATAGGTAGCGAGTGAAACAATAAGGCCGATATTCGGGCCTTCCGGTGTTTCAACAGGACAAATCCGCCCGTAATGGGTCGGATGAACATCGCGCACCTCAAAACCTGCCCGCTCACGGGAAAGACCACCCGGGCCAAGTGCGCTCAACCGGCGCTTATGCGTAACCTCGGACAGGGGATTAGTCTGATCCATGAACTGGGAAAGCTGGCTGGTGCCAAAAAATTCCTTGATCGCGGCAGTAATGGGCTTGGGATTGATCAGGTCATGAGGCATCAAGGCCTCAACCTCCTGGATGCTCATCCGCTCACGAATGGCCCGTTCCATGCGGACAAGGCCCATGCGGTACTGGTTTTCCACCAGTTCGCCAACCGTTCTCACCCGACGGTTGCCAAGATGATCTATATCGTCAATAGGCCCCTGACTGTCCTTGAGCCGCGCCAGGTACCTTACCGCCAGCATGATATCATCCTTGGTCAGGGTGCGATGTTCAATATCGGTGTTCACTCCCAGCCTGGCGTTAATTTTAAAACGACCAACCTCCGAAAGATCATAGGTGGCGGAGCTGAAAAAAAGATTCTCAAAAAACGCCGCAGCAATCTCATGGGTTGGCGGGCTACTGGGCCTAAGTCTGCGGTATATTTCAAGCAGAGCCTCTTCCGGGTTACTCACCTTGTCCAGTGCAAGGGTCTTGCGGAAAGAATCAGAAACCTTGATCCCGTCGATAAAGAGGACTTCAAATTCAGCGATCTTCGCCGCGATAATCTCCTCCAACATGGCCTCGGTCAATTCCGTATTACAGGGAAAAATGACCTCGTTGGTTTTCTCGTCTACAATATCGCGAGCCAGAAACTTGCCAACCAGACTCTCCGCCTCGATGTCAAAATGAGTGACACCTGCCTCGACAATTTTTTTAGCCAAGGCTTTGCCGATCTTGCGGCCTTCCTTGGCAATAATTTCTCCGGTTTTCGGGTCAACAATATCCTGGGTTATCTTTTGTCCAATCATGAGCTCGGTTGAAAATTCTTTTTTGAATTTCTTCCGGTTCACGAAGATTTTTTCCGTATCATAATAGTAACGCAACAACTCGTCTCCGCTATAACCAAGAGCCTTGAGCAGGGTTGTTACCGGAAACTTGCGACGCCGATCAATACGGACGTATAGAATATCCTTGGCGTCAAACTCGAGATCAATCCAGGAGCCACGCACCGGAATAATCCTGGCCGAATAAAGAAGCTTGCCGCCGGAATGGGTCTTGCCACCGTCATGGCTGTAGAAAAGACCAGGAGAACGCTGTAACTGACTGACAATAACCCGCTCTGTTCCATTAACAACATAGACCCCGGTTTTGGTCATCAACGGCATGCTGCCCAGGTAAACCGCCTGCTCTTTGATATCCCGGATATTCTGCACCCCGGTTTCGGCATCGGTATCATAGGAAACAAGGCGCACCGTAATCTTAACGGGAACTTCGTAGGTCATGCCCCGCTGGATACACTCCTCCACGGAATATTTCGGTTCTCCGAAGTTGTAACGCACAAACTCAAGAGAACAGGTTCCATTAAAATCCTGGATGGGGAAAATACTTTTAAAAATCCCCTGCAGACCACTATCCGAGCGTTTGTCCGGCTCTGTATCCTTTTGCAAAAACTTTTCATAGGACAGTCCCTGCATCTCGATGAGATGTGGTATATCAACAACACTCTTGGTTTTAGCGAAACTCTTCCGAACTCGTTTGATAGTTTGCATGCAGCAATACCCTCATCTGTTTAACTGTGGCGGATGGGAACGGGCTCCCCGGTGTGGAGCGTCAGGAGATGCGTGCCATAAGCCGTTGTCAAGAAAATAACTTGCACTGTTGTGATCCAGCAAACGGCATAATGAGCCGTAAAAAAGCACCAGGAAAGGACAGGTTGATTTTCCAGCGGCCCCTAAGCCGTTATAAAAAACAACTTGTATGTTTCATGTGGCCAAAACGGCATAAGGAGCCGTAAATTAACGAATAGAATTATACAAGTTATTTCTTAACGGCCCCTAAATCATGGAGGATAACTCTCTCCCTTTGATAAAAACGCAAGAACGCTACGGGGTTTCCCCCGTAGCGTCGCTGCATCTCTTATTGATCCCTGGAACTTGATCAGCCCCAGAAAATACTATATTTTACCTGCTGATGCCTGAGAAGATCAGCAAATAAACAGCACTGTGTTCATGCTACTTGACCTCTACAGTTCCACCGGCAGCCTCGATTTTGGCTTTGATGTCGGCAGCTTCCTCTTTGGAAACACCTTCCTTGATCGGGCTGGGTGCGCCTTCGACCAGGTCTTTTGCTTCCTTAAGACCAAGAGCGGTAATGGCGCGAACCTCTTTGATAACCCCGATCTTCTTGTCGCCAGAGCTAAGAAGAATTACATCAAACTCGGTTTTCTCTTCCACTGCTTCAGCCGCACCGCCAGCTGCAGGCGCAGCCATCATTGCGACCGGGGCTGCGGCGGAAACACCAAACTTATCTTCAAGTTCCTTGATGAGCCCGGAAAGCTCGAGAACTGTCATATTAGAAATAAAATCAATTACATCTTCCTTTGATACTGCCATTGCTCTATCCTCCAGATACTATTCATGTTTAGAAACCACTAAAAAATCAGCCCGCACTTCCTTGATCATTTACTTAAACATTACGGCTCATTATGCCGTTTGCTGGATCACAGCCGTGCAAGTTATCTTTAATAACAGCTTAGTTGTCGCCCTGAGATTTCTGATCCCTGATTGCCTGCAATGCGTACAATGCCTTTTGTGGAACCGCACTGAGTACCCGCACAAAACTGGTCGGAACAGCAAGCATAACTGCAAGCAGCTGCGCCCGAAGTTCATCCTTGCCTGGCAAGAGGGACAATGCTTTCAGATCGTCTGCCGTAAGTAATTTGCCATCTAAAACTGCCGTTTTGATCTCAAGCTTTGGGTTCGTCTTAATAAACTCGACCAAAACTTTAGCCGGCGCCACCGGATCCCCATCCGCAAAGGTAACGGCTGTTGTCCCTACCAGGAACTGATCCATGGGCTCAAAGGGGGTTCCTTTGATAGCCAGCCGCAACAAGGTGTTTTTGGCAACACGGATTTCAGCGTTGCTCTGCTTGAGATCACGACGGAGTTGTGAGATGACAGGCACGGTCAGACCACGATAATCGGAAACAACGGCAAACTTGGCATGGGCCAGCCTGCTGCTGAGTTCCTCAATTACCGCAACCTTATCGTCTCGATTCAATTTCTCTACCTCCTTTAAACTAACAGAATATTAGGATTAGCGGGGAAGCAGCCGAGGTCGACCGGAACAGACGAATGAGCTGTTGCCATCTGCTGGAAACAACTCATGTGACGACACTGCGAAAAAAGCAATGACATTTCGCCTCGGCAGGCCCGCGCATTACGTCTTTTTCAGAGCAACACGCCGATTAAACCCCTTGGTACCCACGGTCTTTGACGACTAAGACGTTGTTTGAATAACCTGTAAATCTCTTATGGCTGATGCAGCATAAAGTGCCGTAAATCAGCATCCAAAATTGTACAGATTATCTTACAACGGCTCAAGAACTGCTTATGACAAAATATATAAACACTGAGACAACCCAGCGGGAACAACGCCCATCAAGCATCAAGCATGTTTGCAAAGCACACGCAACTCCATCGGATCGAGTTTTAACCCCGGCCCCATGGTAGTAGACAAAGATACCGCCTTTAAATACACGCCCTTACTGGAAGAGGGCTTAAGCTGGATAACCTTGTCCACAAAGGCCAGAATATTTTCCTGCAATTTTTCCACACCAAATGACGATTTGCCGATCATGCAATGAAGAACCCCTGCCTTATCAACCTTAAAATCGACCTTACCGGATTTGATTTCCTTGACAACCCGACCAACATCAAAAGTAACCGTGCCAAGCTTCGCGTTAGGCATCAAATTACGAGGGCCGAGAATCTTGCCGATCTTGCCTACAGTGCCCATCATATCAGGGGTGGCAATTGTTCGGTCAAATCCCAGCCAACCACCTTGAATCTTCTCAAGGAACTCATCGCCCCCGGCATAATCAGCGCCAGCATCAAGAGCTTCCTGCACCTTCTCCCCCTTGGCAAAGACGAGTACCCGCTCTGTCTTGCCCGTGCCATTTGGCAAGACAACACTGCTCCGCACCATCTGCTCCGCATGGCGCGGATCAACGCCAAGATTGAGCGCCAGATCCACTGATTCATCAAATTTTGCAAACTTGCCCTGCAACGCAAGGGAAATAGCCTCCGCAAGGTTATAAGCCTTCATCGGTTCAAGCTGTGCTGCGCTGTTTTTATATTGCTTGCCTTTCTTTGCCATGACGCTCTCCAAACATTCAAGCCTTCCCAGATCAGGAGTGCTACAGTTAACCAATTTATTAAATCTCTTTAAAATAGTCAGGGCTACATTCAATCAACGATTGTAATCCCGCAGCTCCTCGCAGTTCCTTCAATAATCCGCATTGCGGACTCAACATCGTAAGCATTCAGGTCAGGAAGTTTTCTCTCGGCAATCTCTTTAATCTTATCACGAGTAATCTTGGCCACACGATCCTTCTTGGGGTTACTCGACCCCTTGCCAAGATTGCAGGCTTTGAAAAGCAGCGTTGAAGCGGGCGGGGTCTTGGTTACAAAGGTGAATGAACGATCGGCATACACGGTAATCACCACCGGAATAATAGTATCACCCTCACCTTGAGTCTTTGCATTGAACGCCTTGCAAAATTCCATGATGTTGACACCACGCTGGCCAAGAGCCGGACCAACCGGAGGCGAAGGATTCGCTTTGCCGGCGGGGATCTGTAACTTTATGTATCCTTCAATCTTCTTAGCCATCGCTGAAACTCCCACAGGTCGGAAACTGTTTCCCTGCCTTTTTCTCTGCACAAGAAGCCAGACAGCCCGACATCATAAAATTTAGTGGCCGCAAAAAAAACAACCCTTACATTTAAATTTTAACTCGGACGGCCACTTATGCCGTCACGATCTTTCAATGTCAAGGAGTTTTTCAAATAACGGCTTAACGGAACAAACTACCTCTATGTGCTACGCAATTCTTGTCACAATTACAAGAAACACGACTATCCTCTGCTCACCTGAATATATTCAAGCTCAACCGGGGTTTCCCTGCCAAAGATGGAAACCATCACCCGAACCCGTCCCTTCTCAGGAAAGACCTCGTCCACAACGCCTTGAAAATTATTGAATGGCCCATCAATAACCCGGACAACATCACCAAATTCAAAGGAAACCTTTGGCTTCGGCTTGAGAGCCCCATCCTTGATCCGACCAATAATCTTCATGGCTTCTTCATCAGAAAGCGGCTCCGGGCTCATATCGTTGCCAACAAAACCAGTCACTTTCATGGTTCCCCGAACTATATGCCAGGTCTCATCATTAAGTTCGACATTGACCAGAATATATCCAGGGAAAAATTTGCGGGATGATGTCTTCTTTGCCCCCTTCACCATCTCAACAACTTGTTCAGTTGGGACAAGGACCTCCCCAAACATCTCCTCCTGCCCCGCATTTTTAATGCGCTCAAGCATGCCGGTCTTCACCTGCTCTTCAAAGCCGGAGTATGTATGAACAATATACCAGTGACGTGCCATAATGCTGTCTCTCTCCCGGCTTACGCTGGTTTCTTACCGCAAAACATAACCGATTATTTTCCCCAGCAACAGATCGACAGCTCCCAGATAAAAGGAGAGTATCACCACCATTACTACCACCACCGCTGTAGTGCCAACAGTCTGTTTTTTGGCCGGCCAAACAATCTTGCCGAATTCATTTTTCACTTCGGTAGCAAATTCCTTAACCCGACCCGGCCGGAATACAGACCCCTGCTCAGGATCATTGCCAGCAGCTTTCTTGCTTTTGGCCAATCGGTCTTCCTTGCTTGCCATAATAATCGTCTCTTCCCGCACAGGCTGATCGTTCTTAACGCACGAAGGATTGGGGGCGAAACTCCTTGCCCCCTTATCTAAATAACTGCATCACCCTCTCAGATCAGAAAAAGGGGGGGGGGAAGCAATCACCATCTCTCGTCTCTGGCAGGCCAGGAGGGACTCGAACCCCCAGCCCTCGGATTTGGAGTCCGATGCTCTACCATTAGAGCTACTGGCCTAAACCGTTACAACGCCAAGCCATTGTGAAGAACTTGCACTATTGGCCTCCCTGAAACGGCTTAAAATGCCGCCCCACAAAGATCAAAAAAGAACAAGGGTTTTTTTAACGGCTCCTGAAAAACTATTTCGTCTCCTTGTGCAGGGTATGTGACCTGCAAAAAGGGCAGAACTTCTTGAACTCCAGCTTGCTGGGAGTAGACCGCTTATTCTTGGTCGTGGTATAATTACGTCTCTTGCAGGTCAGACAACCCAATGTAATAATGTCTCGCATCTAGCTTCCTTTTTTTGCAGTCAGCCATTGTTAGTGAAATAGTATCGTCATGTTAAGAGCCTAAAACAACACCAGAAACCAGCGCAGGCGATTATTCGATTATTTTATTGATAACCCCGGCGCCCACGGTACGGCCGCCTTCACGAATCGCGAAACGAAGTCCTTCTTCCATCGCGATCGGGGTGATCAACTGACCTTCGATGGTCACGTTGTCGCCAGGCATTACCATCT
>Ga0208863_1000141_pt1 | contig 88004 bp, 82 predicted proteins | sample RifOxyD3_FD_184040 | JGI IMG/M metagenome (GOLD analysis project Ga0208863, IMG submission 184040) | Soil microbial communities from Rifle, Colorado - Rifle Oxygen_injection D3 (SPAdes) | ecosystem: Environmental > Terrestrial > Deep subsurface > Rock core/Sediment | place: Rifle, Colorado... | reverse complement strand
AGTGCAGGTGGATAGTGAATACCGTATGTGAGCCATGTCTGTATGTCATGACTCGAAATTTAGCAATTATACGCTAAAGCTGCCACCTAAAGGTGGGGGTTTTAACCCTCCCAAGCGGGGACAATAAACACCGTCCCTGGCTTCTCTCTTGACTTTACTTATCATGGATGTCCCCGGAATTGCCCTCTCGAAATATTTACCGATTGATGGTTGTTGCTTCTCGCGGGAGCGCAATGTCCCGCCAAACTCCGGTGGTTGTGTCGAGAATTATCAGTTCCCTTTGCTTGCGAGCTTTACCTTTTTTTGTGATAATCATGGCGAACATTTTTCCCTCACCGGAAACGGAAGCTCCCCAGTCGTATGGCCCAGGAGGAAAATTCCAAGAGTCGATCTGGTCGTTGACGGTAGCACGCCTGATACGCAGACCCTCTTTGGGCCCACCGTCTGCAATGAAGAATGCGTTCCCCTGATAATCCAGGGAGGCACGCTGGGTCGTTTCAAGATCCAAAAATAGTGGGGCATTCAATAAAACTTGACCGCGCTCCACTTCGAATACCTTGTTGCGCCGATAACGCTTGGAGTAGTCATCGATGCTTGAGCCCAGCCTCCCGTTTCCGTCTGGTCCAATCTGGGAAAACGGCGTGTCCCCGTTTATCAGCACCCTGCGGTCATCGGGAAAATAGCTCGGCATACCCATCTGATAGAACTTGAACTGGCCCGCGAACAGGTTCAACTTGCCTGTATCCAGATCGAGTTCCCACAAATCCCAGTTCGAGGCGATCGTCTTCGCCGTTGGGCGGTCATGTAACCGCTCCGCCTGGACAAAGGCGATTTTTTTGCCTGAATGCGAAAACACCGGCATGCCCTTGAAATACGGGGTGTCGGTAAGCACCCGAACATTGCTGCCATCCGCGTTCATCACGGCAATCTGCGTTTTCGGGAGGTTATCATGGCGCTGCTCAAAGAATGTGCGGCTTCGGTCAAGAGGAGGCTTCAGCGCAAAGACCACCTTGTCGCCTTGCGCGGAGTAACTGGCCTGCATCCACTCCTGACCTTCCGGAGGCTGGAAATAACTGAGCGCACCAGTCTCAAGGTTATAGACATGGATACGGCAGCCTTCCGGGTATTTTTCCGGCAGGCATCGATCAAAAACTATTGACTTGCCATCTGGGGTAAAGCGTGGGTCACGAATATTTTCGTACTCTGATGCGGATGCAGTCATATTTAATGCTCCTATGGTTAACAAAATAAAAACTGGAAAGAAAATCAGGGTGATCCCACATTTCCCCAAAAAAATCCTTGTGAATCGCCTCTTCATGCTGCCATCCTCCATTCTTCATTATCCGTTAACCGCTCTTCTCCAACGCAAAAATGGTACTGGTCGCCTAACATATTGGAGTCAACCTGAATTAACAAGGATTTTTTGTTAGGAAGCCTCCGGGGGACGTTGTCCCTGGCTTCACCGGGAAACAACTTGACACGAAGCCACTCTTTGTGTACGACTTAACGTACGCGATGGAGGAGCGCCAATGACCACACTTTCCGCTACGGAAGCAAGAAAATGCCTGTACAGCCTCGTTGATAACGTGGCTGAATCCCATGCCCCGGTGCAGATCGTGGGCAAGCGGCACTCCGCGGTTCTCATCGCCGAAGAGGATTGGCAGGCCATCCAGGAAACCCTGCACCTCACCTCGGTGCCCGGCATGCGCGAGTCCATTCAGGAAGGGATCAAGACCCCGGTGGAGGAGTGCGACCCGGAGCTTGAGTGGTGAGCTGGCACCTGGTTTTCACCAAGCAGGCCCAGAAGGATGCCCAAAAGCTCGTCCGCGCCGGGCTGAAACCCCAAGCCGAGCGCCTGCTGGAAATACTTAGAGAAAACCCCTACGGCAATCCCCCGCCCTACGAAAAATTGCTCGGCGACCTGGCCGGCGCCTGTTCCCGGAGAATCAATATCCAGCACAGGCTGGTGTACCAGATCCTCGATGATCTAAAGACCGTGAAGATCCTTCGCATGTGGACGCATTATGAATAGCCCACCATGAAAAACGTAATCGTTCACCAGGGGCACACAATTTCCGGCTACCCCAGAACTGTAACCGTTCAGCAGTGCCGTAGATGCTAGGAAGAGGCCTGCGATGTGTGCTAGTGTGTACATGAGCAGGTCGATGACAACGCAGATGCGGTGCTGCTGAACGGTTACTGAAAAACTATCAAGATCGCAACAGAGGCGCGGGGGGCATGAAAAAGATATTCCTGAGCATCATCCTGCTGCTCGCCATCTGCACGCAGGCACTGGCGGAATCATCCCTCTGGAAAGTGCAGAAAGGCGAGTCCGTGCTCTTTCTCGGCGGCACGTTTCACTTGCTGCGCCCGTCGGATTTCCCTCTGCCGCCGGAATTCGACAAAGCCTACCAGGCTTCGGACCTCCTTGTCTTTGAAACCGATCTCGGCGAATTCAATGCCCCCGCCACGCAGTTGAAGCTGATGACGCAGACCATATACGCCGACGGTTCGACCATCGACAAGCACCTCTCTCCCCAAACCTACAAACTTCTCGGCGAATACTGCACCTCAAAAGGGATACCGCTCGAAAACATCAAGCACTTAAAGCCGTCAATTATTTCCCTTGCAATGACAGCTCTTGAACTCTCCCAATTCGGCGTTGCCCCGGAAGGCGTCGATCTCTTTCTCTATCACAGGGCCATCCGGGACAACAAGAGAACGGCAGGGCTTGAGAGCATCGACGAACAGATCCAGTTTATTGCGACCATGGGAGACGGGGATGAAGACGCATATGTCACCTATTTTCTGAAAGACATAAAATCCATCAGGCAGGATTATAAAACCATGGTGGCGGCCTGGAAAAAGGGCGACACCGTGAAGATTGACGCTCTGTTTGTGGCGGAACTCAAAACAAAAATGCCGAAGATGTACAAGGAACTGCTGACCGACCGCAATGCGAAGTGGCTGCCGCTGATCGAGGCCTACCACAAGACGCCCGCCAGGGAATTCATTCTTGTGGGAGCCGGCCATCTGGCGGGGCCGGAAGGCATAATCGCGACCATGAGGCGCAAAGGCTATACCGTCGAAAAGCTGTAACCGAAACGTAAGCGATCACAGGGCACCGCATGTTGTCGGCACTTCTGCCGACGATTGACAGCGGCGATCGGACCGTCTCACGTACGTAAAGTACGCGTTGCCATCCCGCTTGCCGCAACCTGCAGCACCCTGAGACCGCTTGGTTCGGGGTAGATAGGGGACGTACTTCAAGTTATAAGTTTTGATTCACTGAGACCCGTTTACGGCGAAGTATCTTACAAACTTAAGTACGTTATATGTAATAATAACAAAATGTTAAATCGGAAGTTGAAAGGATAAAAAATATCTTTGCAGCTCCCCCAAAAAGAAACCCCCTGCTCCCTAATCCTGAATGTAAGCTCAGAAGGGATAGAGGCGATAATAAGAACCTGATCAATGTTGACAGACTTTGAGGGTAAGATGCTCAACCAAACTGCATGCACGGAGGATGCTGACAAAATTTTTCAGGGTAGGATTTCCTTTCGGTCCAAGCATACGGCGCAGGCTTTTTCCGTTTATCTGCAATTCACGGGCTATCTCGGCCATGGATTCGGTGCCGTTCAGATAATCCCGCAGTAAGGCTTTTCCTGTTTCCACATCGCCATCCAGGAAAGCATTGGTTGCCTCGACAATCAACTCACTCCTGAAATCCTGATCCGATTTGGCCCGTGCCATGACTGTTTCTCTGAAATCTCTTGTCAGTGGCATTGTTCAGCCTCCTTTGTTTTCCCTGCGTTTTTTGTAATCCGCCCAGTGGCTTCCGGCTCTGCACCGTTGCGTTGTTCTTTTCTCATTTCTCCAGCGGCCGACCGAAGATATCCGTGCCCTGCTCCGCCATGGCCTGGACCAATTCCTGCCAGGCCGCGAAACTCAACCGCGCCTCTTCCTCGTTTAGCACCGACAGGGCAAACCCGGCATGCACCACGGTGTACTGGCCCACCGCGATCTCCGGCACATACTCAAGGCAGACCTTGTTGACCGTGCCGCTATAATCCACATGCCCCATGCACAGGCCGTTTTCCTGAAATATCTCCACCACCTTGCCGGGAATCGCCAGACACATACTCTCACCTTTTTTAACTGCCCAGCAGCACCGCATCTGCGTTGTCATCAGCCTGCTCATGTGCACTAGCACACATCGCAGGCTTCTTCCTAGCAGCTACGGCACTGCTGACCAGTTAATTTCCTTGTTTACGAATTGCTCCGGCTTCGAGCTGGATAGTTATTAAGTTACCTGATTAGCGCTAATCTTCCGCAAGACGTAATTTGTGGGCAACACGGCCCGCCGTGCCCCTACAAAAATCCCCCTCTCCCCCGTTTTGTGGGGGAGAGGGCCGGGGAGAGGGGGATTTCGCCGGCTGTTCACCCTCTCCCTGACCCTCTGCCTCAAGGGAGAGGGGATTTGCGGAAGATTAGCGCTAATCAGGTTAAGTTATTACCGTTTTTTTAACGCCTCGCGGCCGATCACTGCCTGCCCCAGGGAAATGCAGGCGTCGTTGCAGGGCAGCTCTTTATGCAGCAGAACCTCAAACCCGGCCCGAGTCAGAGAAACGGCCATCCCCTCCAGGAGCAGCCGGTTCTGGAAAACTCCGCCGCTCAAAACCACGGTGTTAATTTTTTCCCGGCGGCGCGCTTCCTCGGCCACCCTGGTAAAGACCGCTACCAGTCCGGCATGAAACCTGCGGCTGATTTCACCTCTCGCCATCCCGGCCTGCACGGCTTGCGCCACCGCCCGGATCAAGGAACGCACCGAGATTTTCAGCATGCACCCTTCGGGTATAAGTTTCGTACGAGCAGGCAAGCTGCTCGACTCAGCTATATCATCTTCCGCGTAAACCTCGCAGGGAAAAACCTCCTCGCCGATTCTCCCGCCCGCAGCCTGCATCAGTTCAATGGCGGCCTGGGCTTCATACTGAATGATCTGCCTGCCCCCGCTCATGGCGGCCACCGCATCAAAGAGTCTGCCGCAGCTGCTGGTCAAAGGAGAATTTACCCCTTTGGCCACCATGGCCAGAATCGGCCCACACTCATGGTGTGCCAAAAAAGGCAGCTCGGGCAGGTCCGCGCCAAAAGCAGCATGGAGATAACTTAAGGCCGTCCGCCAGGGGGCCTGCACCGCGGCATCACCGCCCGGCAGGGGCAAAGATTCCAGGGCGGCAAAGCGCCGGTAGCCACGGGTGTCTCCCAGCAAAACCTCGCCGCCCCAAATGGTCCGGTCCGGGCCGTACCCAGCCCCATCGAGAATAATGCCGATGGCAGGACCCGCCTGTCGGTTCTCGGCCAGACAGGCGGCCAGATGGGCATGATGGTGCTGGACGGCCAGAGTAGGCAGCCCTTGCTGCTCCGCGGCCCAGCGGCTTGAAAGATACTGGGGGTGCAGGTCATGGGCGATCAGGGCCGGAGTAATTTCAAACAAAGCTGCCAACTGGCCGAGGCTTTGCTGAAAGACCCGGTACGCTTCAAGGTTCTTCAGATCCCCGATGTGCTGGCTGCAAAAGGCCTGTTTTTCCTTGAGCAGGCAGACAGTGTTCTTGAGCTCCGCCCCCACCCCGAGAACCATGGGGCCGCCCTCTGCAAGGGTGAGGGGCCTCGGGGCAAAACCCCGGCTGCGCCGGAGCTGCCGGACCTTTCCGGCCTGGAGGGCAACCAGCGAATCGTCGCAGGGCAGATGAATGGGCCGGTCGTGCATAAGAAAACAGTCGGCTATCCCCTGCAAACGTTGCACCGCCTCGTCGTTTTCGATGCAGATCGGCTCTTCGCTGCGGTTGCCGCTGGTCATGACCATGGCCCGCGTCTCCCCTTCCAGCAGCAGATAATGGAGCGGCGCATAGGGAAGCATCAGGCCGAACTGATCGCACCCCGGCGCGACTGCTTCGGCCAGACCATGCCCTTCTTTCTTGTCGGCCAGGACAATGGGGCGTTCCCGACTCGTCAGCGCCTGCACTTCCATATCTTCCAGCTGGCAGATCCTCCGGGCTGCGGCCAAATCGGCAACCATGACCGCCAGGGGCTTGGCCTCCCTGCCCTTTCGCTGCCGCAGCCGCTCTATGGCCCGCGCGTTTGCCGCATCCACGGCCAGATGAAAGCCGCCGACCCCCTTGACCGCCACGATTTCGCCGGCAGCCAGCCGTTGGCAGGTCTCGGCCACCGCCGCCTCGCCGTGCGCCTGTTCCACACCGTCCGCTTCGGCCAGAATGAGGTGCGGGCCGCAATCCGGGCAGCAGTTTGGCTGGGCGTGAAAACGGCGGTTGCCGAGATCGTCGTATTCCCTGCGGCAGGCCGGGCACATGGCAAAATCGGCCATAGTCGTATTGGGGCGGTCGTAAGGGATGCCCCGGATAATGGTATAGCGGGGGCCGCAGTTGGTGCAGTTGATAAAGGGATAGCGGAACCGGCGGTCATCCGGGGCGAAGAACTCGGCGAGGCACTCCGCGCACACCGCGACATCCGGGGAGATCAGGGTGGCGACCGGGCCGGAAGCATCCGAATGATTGAGGACAAACTCACTTTCATCAGCTAGGGGAATGGGACAGGAAACGATTTCGCCGATCCGGGCCAGGGGGGGCGCTTCTTCCCGCAGGGCGGCAAGAAAGCCCTCAAGCTGCCCGTCCTGCCCCTGCGCCTCGATGACCACCCCGGCCGGGGTATTCGCCACGAAGCCGGTCAGGCCGCTCCCCAGGGCCAACCGGTAGACAAAAGGCCGGAAGCCGACGCCCTGGACAATGCCGCTGACCGATATCTTCCAGCGCAAGCTTGGCATGAAATCCTTCCGCCCAGAAATCAACAACTAATCACTGGGCATAAACAATCATTAAAAAATATAATTCGTTAACCTGTAAGCGTTTGCAGGGTGGTGCAGATGCGCGAAAGAGGCCTGCAAAGTGTGCTATTGCACATGAGCAGGCCGATGACAAAGCAGATGCGCCGCCCTGTGATCGCTTATAGCCTGCTGCGCAGCCAATCCAGCCAGCCTGGCATCCCCTCTCCGGTCCGAGCGGAGAGCTCGAAAAATTCCAACCGGCGGTTCACCCGCAAGGCATACTCCCGGCAGCGGGCCACCTCAAAATCCACATGGGGCAGAAGATCGATCTTGTTGATCAGGCAGAGGGAGGCCGCATCGAACATAGCAGGATATTTAAGGGGTTTGTCCTCCCCCTCGGTGACGCTGATGATCACCACCTTGGCCGCCTCGCCCAGATCGAACATGGCCGGACAGACCAGATTGCCGACATTCTCGATAAAAAGCAGGGAGTTTTCCGCCGGCTCCATCTGATGCAGGGCTTGATGGACCATGTCCGCGTCAAGATGGCAGCCGGCCCCGGTGTTCACCTGAACCACGGGCGCGCCGGTGGCCTCGATCCGCTCGGCATCGAGCATGGTCTGCTGATCCCCTTCGATGACCGCCATGGGAATCTCGCCCAAAAGCGCCCGGATGGTCCGCTCCAGAATCGTGGTCTTGCCCGAACCGGGAGAACTGACCAGATTGAGGGCGACAACCCGCCTGTTTTTGAAAAACTCCCGGTTGTGCGCGGCAAGCGCATCGTTTTTCCCCAGCACCGCCTCCCGCACCTCCACAATCCGTCCCTGAACCGGCCGGTCGTGATGATGGTGCGGCGCGTGGTGGTGGTTCGCAGAGCCGGACACGTTCTGCCCCGCTCTCCTGATGGTTACGCTGTTGTCCGGTTGGCTACAACCGCAGGAATCACACATGGGTTCACCTACTCTTCGTCAATAGTGAGGGAGACAACCTGCAATTCCCGGCCCTGCACGGTTTCCACCGCATAGCCGCCGCATTGCGGGCACTGGGCAAGCAGGGAATCAAGAACAAAGGCGTGCCCACAGGCAAGACAGCGGCCGCCCCCTTCAACTTCGCGGATCTCAAGACGGGCTCCCTGGGCAAGCGTATCGCGGGCGGCCGCTTCAAAACAAAAAGCAAGAGCCTCCGGCATCAACCCGGAAAGTTTGCCGACTTCAAGCTCGATGGCCGTGACCTTCGTCGCTCCGGCGGCCCGCGCCTTGCCGGAAACAAGTTCGACGATGCTAACAGCCAGGGACATCTCGTGCATGGCGTTATGATATCCGAAAAAAGGGGGGATGATCCAAGGCGGGAACGGCCCTTAAATTTTTTCCGCTTCAAGAACAGGTTCTTCCCGGCAGGAGCAATGCGGGAAATCATCCATCGCCGGGCCATGCACCGGCAGGGTGACGACAAACCGAGCCCCATGCCCCGGAGACCCTTGCGCCGTGATCGTCCCACCATGCCGCTCGACAATCCGCTTGCACACCGCAAGCCCGATCCCGGTGCCCTCATACTGGCTCGCGCCATGCAGCCGTTGAAACAAGCCGAAGATCCTCTCGGCGGAATCCTCGGCAAAGCCGATCCCGTTATCCTCCACGATAATCCGACAAAAGTCCGCCCCTCCCTGCGCATCCGGCCCGTCGACAATCTTGCCGGACACCAGGACAAGGGGGGGGAGATTCGGCTGGTTGTATTTCAGGGCGTTGGCAATGAGGTTCTGGAAAAGTTGCCGGATCTGGAGCGGATCAGCCTTGATCCGGCACAGGTCGCCGACCTCGACCCGCCCGCCGCTCTCCGCGATCCGCATCTCCAGATCAGCGATCACCTGCAGGACAATTTTTTCCAGGTCAATCTCCTCGAAGGGCTGAGCCTTGGTAGAAACCCGCGAATAGGTCAGCATCCCGGAAATCAGCGCCAGCATCCGCGCCGCCGCCATTTCGATCCGCCGGATATATTCCAGTCCATGTTCGGGGATGTTTTCCCCGTAGCGGACTCGCAATCGTTCACTGAAAGCCTGGACAAGCACCACCGGCTCCCGCAGGTCATGGGAGGCCATGGAAGCGAAATCCTGCAAATCCCGGTTGCTGATGGCCAGATCCCCGGCGTACTTCTTGAGGGCTTTTTCGTTCCACTTGCTGCCGGTAATGTCACGATTGCTCCCCCTGATGCCGAGGAACTCGCCGGTCCCGCCATACACCGGCTGACAGGTATGGCCTATCCAGCGTTCCAGCCCGGCCTTGGTAATGATCCGGAAATCCAGAATGCACACCGAGCGTTCCGACACCGCATCACAGAAATGCGTGGTCATCAGGGCCCTGTCATCCGGATGAACGATTTCGGTTATCAACCGGGGATATTCCTTGAACTCCTCGGGCCGATATCCGGTAACCCGCTCCGAGGAAGGAGAGACATAGAGGAAATTGCCATCCGGGTCGACCCAGTATTCCCAAGCGTAGGTGAAGTCCGCAACGGTTCGGAATTTCTCCTCGTTTACAAGAATCTCGGCTTCGACCCTTTTGCGTTCGGCAATCTCCTCGCTCAGCTCGACGTTGACCTCCTCCAGCTCCCGGCCTTGCAAGGCCAGACGGTCGAGGGAAATCTGCAATGCTTCCTGGGCCGCATCGCGTTCCGCAACCCGCCGCCGCAAAAGGCTATCGCCGAAAAACAGCCCGGCCATCCCGATACCCCACAGCAACGCGACCCTGAGGACATGAAAAAATATCTGCTTATCCTGACGCGCCAGCGCCTCCACCATCGATAAACTTGTACTGATTCCGCCCCTGACATCCCCTTGTTTATACCTTTTATGCACATGGCACTCAAGGCAGTCCGGGGTAAGCGGCATCGCCTGAATCATCCGCAGATAGGGCACTCCGGATATTTGGGTGAACTCAAGCTTTTCCTTCGTCCCCAACCGGGCTAACTCCTCAAGGGCTCGACGCTCCCAGGCATCCGGACCATTTTCCGGGCGCAGGGGGGAAAGACTGGTCATCCTGGAAGTCCCGCCATAGCTGTTGGCGAAATCCTCGCCCACCTGTCGCATCATATAGGCGGGGTTCATCAGGGTTAATTTTTTGCCGGAGGGGGTCAGCAGATCCCGTTCGGGAACGTGCGCCAGGTAGGGGCTCTCCGGGGTCCGTTCGTCGACCGGCACATACACCCCGTTATGGGATGAAATCCAGAGACGCAAGGCAAGATCCTTGTTGCCATAGGCCCGGATTTCACTGATGCCGATTTCCCGGGTGATCTGCCGGATGTCGGTTATTTCATGAAAGGTAAGCCCGAAAAGAAACAGGGTCCAGCCTCCGACCAGTATCCAGGTAAATCGCCGGACAAGAACAGAGCTGATCGTGGAATTGCGCGGTGTAACGGAATTCTTCACATACCCTCCAGAAATTCAGAAAAACAGCAACACCTCGGAAAAACATCCACCCCGTTCATTCATTCGCTGGACCAGCATGTGCTGCAAGCACACGCCATCTTATGAATCAGGCCAGAGATCGGGATCAGCCACCCCGATCTTCATGGCAAATTTAAGCATGGCCAACGGCTCGCTCATGCCGATCTTTTTGCTGATGTTGGCACGGTGCTTTTCCACGGTCTTCGGACTAAGACACAAGAGATCGGCGATATTTTTGGTGTGGTTGCCCTCGATGACCAGCCGGAATATCTGCTGCTCCCGGGCGGACAGCAGATCGTACCTGCTCGACTCCGCGGATTTCCCCTCCTCGTTGTTGAGGTATCCGCGGATGAGGTCGGAATTTATCTCCCTGCTCAAAAAATACTTGCCCTGGGCCACCATTTGCACCGCATCAATAACCTCGGGCCAGGGGTCGGTTTTTAACACATAGCCATGGGCTCCGGCAGCCAGGGCTTGATGCACGTACATCTCGCGGGCGAACATCGACAGGATCACTATTGCCGTACCGGGGGAATCATTTTTGATCAGCGGGATGCATTCCAGACCGCTGATCAAGGGCATGCCTACGTCAAGGATCGCCACGTCCGGCTGCAGTCTGCGGATTTCCTTCACCGCCACCTCGCCGTCCACCGCCTCGCCAACCAGCTCAAGATCGTTGCTTCTGGCAAGCATCTGCCGCAACCCTTCCCTGACGATGGAATGATCATCCGCCACAAAAACCGCGATCTTTGCCATCCTTTCTCCTTGGGAAAAACCGGACACGCCCCATAGTCAAACCCCGCCTTGCCTGCATGGCTGTGCCACCCCAGGATGCCGGACAGATTTTTTATACAATACTATTTGGCCGTGAGGATCAAGCTTTTTCCGGAGACGGCACACGGCAAAGATCAACCATGCACCCCAAAAAAACAGCTCAACAGCTTACCGCGCTCCCTTCGACCCCCAGCAGAGCCAACTCTTTCACCACAGCCAGAACCACTTGCTCTACCGCCCTACTAACCTCGCAAGACATCTCAAGGCCGGTGGCCAGATCAAGGGGAACAATGCCAAAAAGGGTGATGTCCGGGGGCAGACAATCCTGCATGGAGGCAACGGCTAAAAGCTCGGAAAGACCGATCTGGTGGGGAGAAATTTTTTGCCGGAAATAGGCGGGGGGATCGGACAATTTTTCAATGACCACCGAACCGGGAGGTTTGCGTGAAATAATCGCGTCCACAATAAACAGATGGGTTTTGTCATCAAGATACCCCAGGAGGTCAAGCCCCATGGTCCCGCCATCGATCAGCTCCACCTGGGGCGGGAAGACATACCGGCGTTGAAGCTGCTCCACCACGCGAACTCCAGCCCCCTCGTCGGCAAGCAACACATTGCCCACGCCAAGAACCAAGATATTATGAGACATACTCCTCCTTATAAAACAGGCCGTCCCGAAACCGGGGCGGCCTGTTTTCCATGGGTTAACGCCAAACAACAATCCTAGGTCATGGTCCTGACCGTGACGATTTCCCTGCTATCTGGGTCGAGAAGATGGATGGCGCAGGCAAGGCACGGGTCAAAGGAATGGACCGTGCGCAAGACCTCCAGGGGTTTTTCCGGGTTAGCCACCGGATTGCCGACCAGCGAGGCCTCGTATGGTCCAGGGGCGTCTTTAGTGTTTCTGGGGCCGGCGTTCCAGGTAGACGGAACCACACATTGATAATTCTTGATCTTGCCGTCCTGGATCACAATCCAGTGGGACAACACCCCGCGCGGCGCCTCGTGGAAGCCCACCCCGCGCTGCTCACCTTTTGGGAACACCGGCTGGTTAAAGGTTGCGTAATCCCCCTTGCCGATATTGTCCATCAGGGATTGCCACTGGCCGAGCAGGGAATCGTGCAGCACGGCGCAACGCACCGCCCGGGCGGCATGCCGACCGATGGTGGAATGGAGGGCCTCGATCCCGACCTTGGCTCCGGCCAGCGTGCTCACTGTTTGCAAAAGACCGTCGGTGTATGTCTTGGTCGGGGCGTGCCCGGCTGCATACATGCACAAGACATTGGCCAGCGGCCCGACCTGGGCCGGTTTGCCGTTGAAGGTCGGGGACTTGACCCAGGAATATTTCCCATTGTCCTGGAACTCGGTATGCTGGGGCACGGTCTCCTCTTCCCAGGGATGGCGGTCCCAATCCCCCTTGTACCAGGAATGCTTGATCCCCTCCTTGACCCCCTGCTTGAAGAAATCGTCGTTGAACCCGGTAATCGGCTTGAACGAGCCCACATTGCCGTCGGCAATGTAGCCGCCGGGAAGATCAAATGCCGTTCCTTTGCTATCCAGGGGCATATCCGGCACCGAGAGATAATTGGTCACCCCGGCCCCGTACTTGGTCCAATCCGCATAAAAAGCGCCTATGGCCGCGACATCGACCATGTAAACATTCTTGATAAAATCCCCGATCTCGTCAATCAGGGTTTTGACGTAATAGAGCCGCTCTATAGTCAGAGTGGACTGGCTGTCAGGATTGATGGGGTTGGAGACCCCGCCCACGGCCAGATTCTGGATATGCGGGGTCTTGCTGCCGAGAATGGCCACCACCTTGTTGATCCGGCGCTGGTAATCCAGGGCCTGAAAATAATGGCTGGCGGCAAGCAGATTGACATCCGGGGAGAGTTTCATGGCCGGGTGCCCCCAGTAACCGCTGGCAAAAATGCCGAGCTGGCCGGTGCCGACAAAGCCTTTCAGCCTTTCCTGCACCGCCTTGATTTCCTGCTCGCTGTTGTGGGGCCAGGGAGAAAGCTGCTGGCCAAGGGCGGCGGCCGCCTTGGGACTCCCCTTAAGGGCGGAAACGATGTCCACCCAGTCCAGAGCGGAGAGGTGGTAAAAATGAACGATATGGTCGAAGATCCCGTGGGCGCCGATCATCATGTTCCTGATGTACTGGGCATTGAGCGGCACCTCCAGCCCCAGGGCATTCTCCACGGCCCGCACCGAGGCAATGGCGTGCACCGTGGTGCAGACCCCGCAGATCCGCTGGGTGAACACCCACGCGTCCCGAGGATCCCGGTCTTGAAGGATCAGCTCGATCCCGCGCCACATCTGGCCGGAGGACCATGCCTTGGTCACCCGCCCGTTATCAATCTCGCAATCAATCCGGAGATGCCCTTCGATTCTGGTGATGGGATCAACGACGATTCTCTTAGCCATGAACACTCTCCTTCAGAATATACATTATGCTTTTTTAAGCCTGGGCAACACCGGCAAAGTCTTGACAAACCACAGATAGGCCATCACCTCGGCGGCAATAATGCCGAAGGTGATGAACAACTCCGACACCGAGGGAAAGTACTGCCAGCCGGTACCGGGATCAAAGCCGACAATATAGGTATTGAACCGGTACATACTCCCCCCAAGCAGCATGGCGCAGGAAGCGATGAACAGCAGCCGCGGGCTCTGCCGGTTGGCAGGATAGGCCAGGATCAGCAGGGCGGCGAGGAGCAACAGGTTTTCCAACAGGAAGAGATTGCCCAAAAGTCCTCCATCAAAGGCCAGAGGCAGATAACCGCGCAGGTTCACGTCCTCAAGCCGGATCACCAGATAGAGACCGAGCAGCCAAGGCATGAGCGCCGAAATTTTGCTCAAAAGGTGCATCTCCATCGGCCGCTTGAAGGCGATGGCGGCGACAAGCGACTCAAAAATCACTGCGGCATAGCCGATGACCACAGCGGTGATAAGGAAAAGCAGGGGGAGAAAGCCGCTCCACCAGAGGGGGGAGAGCTTGTGCCCGGCCATGAGCATCATGGTGCCCAGGGAAGACTGATGCATGGTGGGCAGAAGAATGCCCAGAGCGATGAAGACGAAAATGATCCGGTTGAGCCTGGCCTTCAACTGATCCGCCTTGAATTTATCCAGCATAACCGGAGCAAATTCCATCCACAGCACCAGGATATAGGTACCGATGCACAAGGCGACCTCGAACATCACCGAATGCAGGTTACTGAGCCAGGGCAGGAAGATATTGTAGGCCTGCCAGTAACGACCGATGTCGAAGATAACCGAGATCCCGGCCAGGGTGTAGCCGAACATGCTGGTCATCAGGGCGGGCCGCACCAAGGGCGAGTATTCCCCCTTGTTGAACACATAAACGATCAGGGCGATGGAATACCCGGCACAGGCCAGGGCCGTCCCCACCACCACATCATAGGCGATCCAGATTCCCCAGGGGTAGCCGTCGTTCATGTTGGAAACCGAACCGATGCCGAAGATAAAACGTTTACCGATGAAAAAAAGGCCGATGAGCACGATGGCGGCGCACACCTTGAAGGGTACGGTGAGCAGCTTGCCTCCTAATGCTTGTCTTTCCTGCATGGGAACACTCCTTTCCGTAAAAGGCCAGGGGGTAGACCCCTACTCTTTTTTCTCTTCCCTGTTCCGGATGATATAAATCAGACCGCCCAGGACCACGAGGGGATAGACCATGCCTTTATAAATGGCGTACTGGATGCCGTCGGCCAGGGCCACGTAGGAATCCTCGGGCAGATCGGGCAGGCCGAGGTTGGCAAACGGCACCCCGGCCAGATAGAGAACCTGAGAGCCGCCCAGCTCCCGTTCGCCATAGACATGCTTTACGTAACCGCCTACCCGGTGCTGCTGCACCTCGGTTGACTCAATGTTGGCCACGGGAAAATCGTAGTACTCGCCGGGTTCCATGGCCAGCCGCCGCTTGGCCTCCAGCCGCAGCTTTTCCACCGGCCCGAACAGGGAAGCCCCGGTGGGGCAGACGGCGCAGCAGGCGGAAATACCGCCCTTGGCCAGAAGGTGGGAGCAGAGTTGGCACTTGGTAATCTCCGGGAAGGGAGAATCCCACTGGAATTTCGGGATATTGTAAGGGCAGGCCACCTGGCAGTAGCGGCAGCCGATGCAGGCCTTTTTGTTGTAGGTGACCACCCCGTTCTCGGGGTTTTTCACCAGCGCCGAGACCGGGCAGGCCGAAACGCAGGCAGGATCAATGCAGTGCATGCAGTGCCGCTTGATGAAGGCAAAACCCTCCACCGAGTCTTTCTCCCCCGCAACGCCGTAACGTTTGACAATATTCAAGGTCTTGGCGGACAGATCCTGGGGATTATCCCACATCCGCTCCTTGGGATTGGCATGCTCCATCGGCATGTTGTTGGTCTCTTTACAGCCATGCTCGCAGACCTTGCAGCCGATACAGAGGGTTGAGTCGTACAGAATACCAACAGCATTGGGGGGAAGATCTTTCCTGGCCCGTTTAGCCTGGGCCGGGGTTTGCTCCGCGGCCAGAAGCAGGCCGCTGGCCGCAACCCCTTTTAAAAAATCCCTGCGTCGTATCTTCATGGCCTATTCTCCCTCTGACGAAGACCCTTGCTCACTCTGCTCACTCTTGCCAAGGTTCCTGGCCACCGCTACCCCGGCTCCCAGCGCTACGCCCGCCACCCCGGCAGCAAGAGCCACCGCACCCATCGAAGCGCCCTCGCCCCGTTCGGTGACAATGTGCGGATACGCGGCTCCAGGGGTAATGTACTTCAGGTCGGCCTGGGTATGGAGAGGGATATGAAAACCCACCCCTTCTTCGGTACAGCCGAAACAGGGGTGTCCGGTGCCCACCGGCCAGGCGCCTGGGCCGATCTCGTTAAACAAAATGGCCGGACAATTGGCAAAGGTCACCGGCCCCTTGCAACCGATCTTGTACAGGCAATAGCCTTTGCGGTGCCCTTCGTCGCCGAATTGTATGGCAAAACGGCCTGCGTCAAAATGGGGCCGTCGTTCGCAGTTCTCGTGGATGAGACGACCATAAGCGAATTTCGGCCTGCCTTTTTCATCAAGGGCAGGCAATTTTTTAAAGGTCAGGAAGTGAAGCACGGTGGAAAGAAAATTATAGGCATTGGGCGGACAGCCGGGAATTGTCACCACAGTCGTGCCCTTGAGAAACTCAGGAGCACCGATGGCGCCGGTGGGGTTTGGCTTTGCCGCGGCAACTCCGCCCCAGGAAGCACACGAACCAATGGCGATCACGGCGGCAGCCTTGGCTGCGGTCGCCCGCACGATTTCGCTGAAAGGCTTGCCGCCGATCATGCAGTACACCCCGCCATCCTTCATGGGAATGGCTCCTTCCACCACCAGAATGAACTTGCCGGCGTTTTTCTTAATCGAGGCCTGCAGGGCCGCTTCCGCCTGATGTCCGGCCCCGGCATTGAGGGTTTCATTATAATCGAGGGAAATAAGATCAAGGATAAGATGCTCAAGGGAGGGATGAGAGGGGCGCAGCAACGATTCGGTGCAGCCGGTGCAGGCCGAGCCGGAAAGCCAGATTACCGGAGGGCGTTGCGGCGCCGTGACCGCTGCGGCAATCCGCGGCGCGACCTCAAGAGGCAGCCCCATACCGACGGCCATCACCGTGCAGAACTTCATGAAATCACGACGCGATATCCCGTTCAGATGTTCACTGATCCTGGCAAAATCCTGCTCTTTCATCGTTCGCCTCTTTTACGTGTATGGATGGTTATCCCCATTGCCAATAACAGCGGAACTTCAAAAGATTGTTACATCATTATTGCATCATAAAAATCCGACAAAAGTCAAGCTCGACAAAACTAAGTATAAATACCTACAAAATAGTAGCGCTCATTTCGGCAACAGGTCAAGAATTTTCTCGTTGGCCGACAAGATTCTTTACGGTATGGTGGCGCAAGCAAAACGCAACCAGGGACGCCCACACGCCATGCCGAACATCAATCACCTTGATCCGGCCGGCATTATCCAGCATATCTATGTGGAGAATGACTGCCGGGATCTGCCTCTCACCAGAAATATCCTGACCAATCTTCCGGGCCGGGAGATCAGGATTATTCCAGCCCGCTCCGGCCCGGATCTTTCCGCCACCGAACCAGACCCCCAGAACCTGACGAGCGGGAAAAGGCATCTGGTTCTCTGCAAAAACCGGGGCCGTTTTCTCAAGCCCTGCCCCGCGACCAGGGAATACCGCTGCTGCGACTACCAAGTACTCAATGTCGGCATGAATTGCCCCATGGACTGTGTGTACTGCATCCTGCAAGCATACCTAAACAACCCCTGGCTTTCTTTTTTTGTCAACACCGATGACCTGCTCGCCGAGCTCACTGCGGTTTTTGCCGAGACTCCGCAGACCTTCCGGCGCATCGGCACCGGCGAATTTACCGACAGCATGGCCCTGGACCGGATCACGGGCTTGAGCCGGATTCTTATTGATTTTTTCAAAGATCAACCCAATGCCGTGCTTGAACTGAAATCCAAAGCGGTTGCCCTGGACAACCTTGAACACAGAGAGCATGGCGGCCGCACCATCATGGCCTGGTCGCTTAACAGCACGGAGATTATGGCAAAAGAAGAGCTGCGCACCGCCAGTCTGGAACAGCGGCTGGCCGCCGCGGCCCAATGCGCGGCCTGGGGCTACAAACTGGCCTTTCATTTCGATCCGCTGATCTACCATCCCGGCTGGGAAAAAGGCTACCGGGAGACGATCGACCGCCTCTTTGCCACGGTGCCTGCGGCAAGCATTGTCTGGATCAGCTTGGGGGCGCTGCGGTTTCTCCCCGCCCTGAAAGGCATTGCCACCGGCCGTTTCCCCAACTCCCGTTTTTTCCATGAAGAGTTTGTCCTGGGGCTGGACAACAAATTCCGTTATTTTCGCCCCCTGCGCACGAAGATGTACCGCCATATGGCGCATCATCTCAGCCGCTACCTGGATCCGGATACCTGTCTATATTTCTGCATGGAAAGCGACGAGATCTGGCAGGATGTTTTCGGCTTTGCCCCGGAAGAGAAAGGTGGATTGGCAGCCATGCTCGACCTGGCGGCCCGGAAGCGATGCAGCCCTGCCTGAGCAGGAGGGTACCCGTTTACCGGGGCGGTAGTAACCAAAGTACCAAAACCTACGGGCTGTAACCGTTCACGCAGGAGGACATCATTTCAGCCTGGAACCAAAGCCAACCCCAGAGGCATATCACTATATTTGTCTTGCCAGGATCACACTATACCTACTATATTTGCTGCCTATTATGATCATAGAGCATAAGTTTGTTAAAATTGCAAAAGGACGCAATTACAACAGGGCATGTCCGTATCTGTTGTAATCTCGTTCTCCACCATTACGGTTTGGGGTTATTGCGAGACCAGCATATTACGTTTGGGCAGGCAAGCAGCTCAACTCAGCTTTTCACTGAGCAAAAGGTACTCCGTTGGCCTGTTTGTTTTTCGGATAAACAGGGGCAAAGAGTACAATTGGATTGCCGTGTTGCAACAAACCACTCCAAAATCGGATCGGAACATGACGGATTTATCCAACACCATAGCTATAGACAATGACCAAGAGTTCTTCACCAACGCCAGGACGGAAAGTGACCTGCTCAAGGAGCGAATTTTCGAGTTGTACATGCTTTACATGCTGAGCAAGAAGCTCAACCTCTCCCTCCAGCTTGACGATTTCTTTAATCAAAGCAAAGATTTTTTGGAAAAATCACTGGCCATTGAAGACTTCTGCCTGCTGCTCCGGGAAGACAACACCGAAGAGCTGAAGATATGGAAGGCGGATAACGTCAACAGAGAAATCCTCAAAAATGTTTCCTTCAAGATCGGCGAGGGTATTTCCGGGCTTGTCGCCCAGAACGGGAAGCCGATTCTGGTCCAAGACGTCAGCAAGGATAAGCGCTTCCTCCACTACAAGGGCAAGCGAACCGATATCGGCTCTTTCATCTGTCTACCTTTACGTCTGAACGACGGCTCGATTCTCGGAGTTCTTAACGTTCACAAGCAGGAGGCTAACGCCATTCAGGATGCAGATGTGCCCCTCTTCATGGCAGTGGCCAACAACATCGCTCTCGCCCTGGGCCGGATGAAGGACACGGAAACACTCATGGGTCAATCACATTACGATGAACTGACCTCTCTTTATACCCGGAGTTATTTCCGAAAAAGCTGTCAAAAGGAATACTCCAGGGCCCAACGTTATGGTGAGAAGTTTGCGGTGCTGATGATCGATATTGATCATTTTAAGAAGTTCAACGAAACCCACGGACATCTGCAAGGCGATGAGGTGTTGAAGAGCATGGCCACCATCCTCAGGAACAATGTCCGCCTGGAAGATATTATTGCCCGCTACGGCGGCGATGAATTCATTATCCTTCTCCCCAATACCAACACGGACGGCGCGATGATTGTCGCCGAAAAAATCAGGTGCGAAGTCGAGCAGAAAGAGCAGCCGACCGACGGAGGGCCAGAGGCGCGATTAACGATCACCGCCGGAATTGCAGTCTATCCGGATAACGGCCCCACGGTCGATGATGTCATCGCCATGTCGGATCGTTTTCTCTATCTGGGCAAATATCTTGGTCGCAACCGGGTTTTAGGCAAACTATGACGCTCAACGACAAACAAGATATTCAATAATCCAGAGCAGTCCCACCCAAGCAGAGGCGGTGAAGCTGACGATTCCTGGATGCAGAAGATTGGTGCAAGCTCGGGGAATAACCGTTATGATGTACATCTTATCAAGACAGCGTTTTTTGTAAACTTGAGCATAATGTAAGGCTGAGTCGTGCAGCTTGTCTGCTCAAACGAAATATGCTGGTCTCGCAATAACCCCGAACCGTAATGGTCGGGAACGCAATTACAACAGATACGCACATGCCCTGTTGTAATTGCGTCTTTTAGCAATTTCGTAACCGATCACGGGGCAAACCCACAAAGGTCAAATAATCACGGAACAAGCGGTCACAGGGTGCCGCAGGTTGCGACAGGCGGGACGGAGATGCGTACTTTTGTCCGTGAGCCGGACCGATCGCCGCAAGATGTGGCACCCTGTGATAGCTTACGCAATTTCAACAAACTTATACCCTCTGGGTGCAAGGAGAAGAAATGGTCAACAAAGTCATCCTCATCGGCAATCTTGGCAAAGACCCGGAAGTGCGTTACTCGCAGGCAGGAGCCGCCATCGCCAGCTTCAATGTCGCCACTACGGAAACCTGGAAGAAACAGGACGGCTCCAAGGAAGAGTTGACCGAATGGCACCGGATCGTGGCCTTTGGCCGGTTGGGCGAGATTTGCGGCGAGTACCTGGCAAAGGGCTCCAAGGTTTACATCGAAGGGAGATTGCAAACCCGCAAATGGGACGACAAGGACGGCAATACCAAATACACCACCGAAATCGTGGCCAGGGAGATGAAGATGCTCTCCCCCCGCGGCAGCAGCGGAGATTCTTCGCAGGGCCAGCAGTACAACGAGCCGCCTTTCCCCGAGCAGGTCATGGGCGATGATGTCCCGTTTTAGCAACAAGTTTGCCAGAACAACTCAATGACAGAAGCCAGGACAGACAGGCCAGTTATGGATTATTATAAATTACTCGGTGTGGAAAAAACCGCATCTCCGGAAGAAATCAAGAAAGCCTACCGCAAACTTGCCCTTAAGCACCATCCCGACCGCAACAAGGGAAACAAGGAGGCAGAGGAGCAGTTTAAAAAAATCAGCGAGGCGTATGCCGTTCTCTCAGACAAGGAAAAACGGCAGCAATTCGACACCGTCGGCTCCGCCGGTTTCCAGCAGCGCTATTCCCAGGAAGATATTTTCCGCAACGCCGACTTGGGCGATATTCTGCGGGAATTCGGCATCAACTTCGGCGGGGGCCGCGCCGCCTTCCGGAGCGCTGGCGGCGGTTTCGAAGAGATGTTCCGTCAGCCGGGAGCGGGATCTTTCCGCCAGCAGCAACAGGTAAAGGGCAACGACCTCTCCCTAGAACTGCCGATCACCCTCAATGAAGTACTGACCGGCGCCGAAAAAACCATCTCCCTTGGCCGCGGCTCCGCAGCGGAAAAGGTTTCCGTAAAGATTCCCGCCGGAATCGAGAGCGGCAAGAAACTGCGGATTTCCGGCAAAGGATCCCCTTCCCCCATGGGCGGCCCACCAGGGGATCTGTATCTGCTGATCAGGGTCGAACCGCATCCAACCTTCAGCCGGGATGGCTCCCATCTCAGCATGGACCTGCAAATACCTTACAGCTCCGCCGTATTTGGCGCGGAGGTGGACGTGCCGACCCTGGAGGGAAAACAGCTCAAGGTCAAGGTTCCCTCTGGTTGCCAGCCCCAGGCAAAACTTCGCCTGCGCAAACATGGATTACCAGACAGCCTTGGAGGAGCGAGGGGAGATCTGCTGGTAAAAATCCTGGTGGCGGTGCCGAAAGTCTTGTCGGACGAGCAGAAAACGCAGGTAGAAAAACTGAAGGAGTCCGGGCTGTAAAGGTAACCGTTCCCTGTCAGATAAGGATGCCGACGAACATGGTAGACATCCTGAACATGTATTGCTCCGGGAGCCCTCCCCGCATGATGATGTCATCTTCAATGCGGGTGAGGATCCGGGTCATGATAACCTCATAGCCCATATTGAGGTAACCGTCTTTCCCCGCTTCGTTGGTGAGGAACAACAACTTGCCGCTCTTGTCCTTGTACGTCTTCAGCCGCCAGTTCACCTGACTGATATTGTGATGGAGCCGTTGCAGCCGCTTCAGGGAAACCTGCAGACCGCTCAAAAAAAGATCCCCTTCTCGAATATTGTAAGCTTCCTTAATACTTTTCCACAGGCCCAGGCTCAACAGGTATACCCGGTCTTGCTCGGCAACCTCCTCCTGAAACGCCGCAGTGAGTATCTCGTGGGAAGGCTTGTAGACATACACCTGTTCCCCGGTGGGCAGGGGACCGAAAATGGCCTCGATCTTCCGTCGTTGCCGGTCAGGGTCTTTTTCATATTTGGGATTCTTGGCATACAGGCGGACGGTGAAATCCCGGAGGGAATTGCGGTACTGCTGCAGATGATGGCGGATGATGCTGACATCCGTCGGGGTGAAAAAATCCCTGACGCCATCGCCGGTCTTGCCCCTGGAAAGCCCGCAACCGGCAAGGCCGGACAGAACAAAGGCCATCAGGATAAGGACAACCGTTTTGGACATGGCCCCGACAACGGGCCTCGACATCACGACACCTCGCACCTTTTGCACCCAGAGGGTATAAGTTTGTTGAAATTGCTAAAAGACGCAATTACTACAGGGCATGTGCGTATCTGTTGTAATTGCGTTCCCGACTGTTACGGTTCGGGGTTATTGCGAGACCAGCATAATACGTTTGAGCAGGCAAGCTGCTCAGCTCAGCTTTAGATATCTTCGCCGGTTATCCTGATTAAGGCATCCCGATAACGGGACGCTGTTTTTTCAATGATATCCTGCGGCAGACTGGGCGGCGGCGGGTTTTTTCCCCAATCGAGAGTGGACAGATAGTCCCTAAGAAACTGCTTGTCGAAGCTCGGTTGCCCGGCGCCCGGCTGGTACTGGTCCTGGGGCCAGAACCGGGATGAATCCGGGGTCAGCACCTCATCGATGAGAATAATCTCCCCGTTGAAAATGCCAAGTTCGAACTTGGTGTCGGCGATGATAATTCCCCTGCCACGCGCATAGTCCGCCGCTTTCACATAGAGGCGCAGACAGATATCCTTGATCCGGGCGGTCTGTTCCTTGCCCACGATCTTTTCCATCTCGGCCAGGGAGATGTTCTCGTCGTGCGTACCAAGCGCCGCCTTGGTGGAAGGAGTAAAGAGCGGCTCGGGAAACTTGTCCGACTCCCTCATCCCGGCGGGCAGGGCAAAACCGCAGACCGTGGTGTCCTGTTTATAAGCCTGCCAGAACGACCCGGAAAGATAGCCTCGGACAATGCACTCCACCGGCAGGGGTTTGGCTTTCTTCACCAGCAGGCTCCGGCCCGCCAGTTGCTCCCGGTACGGGGCGCAGGCTGCCGGATATTCCTCAACATTTGCCGTAATCAAATGATTGGGCACAATGTCCTTGAGATAATCAAACCAGAACAGGGAAAGCTTAGTCAGAATCGCGCCCTTGTTTGGGATGGGATCATCCATGACCACGTCAAAGGCGGAAATCCGGTCCGAGGCCACCATCAACAGATGGTCTTCCACCTCGTAGAGATCCCGGACCTTGCCGCGGTGTACCAGATGGAGATTGGCAAAATTCGTTTGGGTTATGGTGGTTGTCATAGGATCTTCCTTGTAAAAAAATTACCGCTGCACAGCAGCGCCGGAGTTTCTATGGAAGGATACATTTTCCCAACCGCTTGCGCGATATTTTTTTGTAAGTATTCAGCCGCGATAGAACCATTTCTTGAGCTCGTGAGCCGCAAAGCTCTTAGCCACCGGCCGACCATGGGGGCAATGGGAAAAGACCTCGGCCCGCTGCATCTCCTCCAGCAGGGCTTCGGCTTCTCTGGGGCTCAGGCTTTGTCCTGCCCTGATCGCTGCCTTGCAGGCCATATCGGAAAGCACTTCCTCGGCGCGCACCCCGCCTTTCCCAACGCCTGCCTCACCAAATCGGGCAAAGATCCCGGCCATCACTTCTTCAACCGGAAAACGGCCAAGCACCGCGGGTAAGGCCTTCACCACCTGGCTGGGCCCGCCAAAATCCTCGATCTCAACCCCCAGCGCACCAATCTCCTTCGCGTACTGTCTGAGAATCTGGATCTCCTCCAGGCTGCATTCAATGACCTTCGGGAACAACAGAGCCTGGCTGGCAATCTTTTTACTGACGAACTGCCTTTTCAACGTCTCAAACAGCAGCCGCTCATGGGCGGCATGCTGATCAATTACCAGCAGGCCGTTTTCCGTGGCGCATAAAAGGTAGGTGTCCAGCAACTGCCCTAGATAGCGCAGTCCGCCTGGCGAATGAACAACCTCTTCCCCGGACACGGCGGGGGCCTGGCCCTGCCCTGCCGCAACAACGCAATTCATTTCATGACCAAGGCCGCCCTCGCCGTCTACAGGACGCTGTTCACCTGCATAACTTGCACGGGAAGGAGGCGCACCCTCAAAGAGCGGGAGCGGTTCCCGCGCCGCAGGAGCCGGACCGGCGGAGACCGGCGCATAGGCCCTTGCCGAGGTCACTTTGGCCTGCCCCATGTCCTGACCAACGGAAGGGATCTTAAATATCTCCTGCCGCAAAGCCTGCTGATAATCCGTCATGGCACCCTGAACCGCGGCGACCACGGCCTGATGCACCACGGCCGGCTTGTGGAACCTGACCTCCTGCTTGGTGGGATGGACGTTCACGTCAACACTTGTGAGCGGCATGGCCAGAAAAACCACCCCGCCCGGGCCACGGCCCTTCATGAGATAGTTCTGGAGCCCCTCGCCCACCGCATGGGCGATCAACCGGTCATGGATTGCCCTGCCGTTAACAAATATCCTGAGCCTGGCTGCGGTAGGGGCGTCCGGCGGCAGGAGAAAGCCAGAAACTCCGGGTTCATTCTCGTCCATGGCCTGTCGGCCCACCTCAACCAGAGACCCGGCCCCCTTGCCAAAAATCTTCTCCGCCCGGCTCCGGGGCGTATCAATCCCGGCCTGCAGACGAAAAACTTCGCGGCCGTCCACCGATAAACTTATCCCGAGTCCTGGTCTGGCCAGGGCATAATTCTTCACCACTTCTTCGATGTGGACCAGTTCCGTTCGGGTGGATTTAAGAAATTTTTTCCGGGCCGGGACATTGCCGAATAGATCCGTAACCTCAAAGGAAGTGCCTGGGCTGCCCCCCATTTCGTGCACCTTGAGGAGGCGACCGAAACGGAGATCAACCTGGGTTCCCAGGGGTTGGGCCGCAAGACGCGAGGTAATCCGCATCCGGGCCACCGAGGCGATGCTGGGCACGGCCTCGCCCCTAAATCCGAGGGAGCGGATGGAGCCAAGCTCGGCAAGGCTGGTGATCTTACTCGTGGCATGGCGCTCCAGACAGAGGAGTACATCATCCTGATCCATGCCGGAGCCGTCATCAAGCACCCTGATCAGGCGGGTGCCATCTCCTTCCACCTGGATGGCAACCTGGCCGGCCCCGGCATCGATGGCATTTTCCAGCAATTCCTTGACCACCGAGGCGGGCCGCTCGACAACCTCGCCGGCCGCGATCTGGTTGGCCAGATTCTCCGGAAGTATCCTGATCCTGGACAAGGCTTAGAGCACACTCAGCATATGAAGTTTCAGCCACTCCTCGTCCCACCACTCCCGCGGATCGACAAAGATCCCGTTAACCAGGATGCTGAAGTGGAGGTGATCGCCCCCCGCCATGCCGGTGGTGCCAGTAAGTCCCACCGCCGTGTCTTTCTCGACCATGGCGCCAACCGGTACTTCGATCTGACTCAGATGGGAGTACAGGCTGAAGATCCCCTGGCCGTGATCCAGAATGACGGTATTCCCGTAAATCCCCAGATACTCGGCAAAAACCACCAGCCCCCGGTTGGCGGCCCCGACCCTGGCCTGCTGGACCGAGGCAATATCGACGCCAAGATGAACCTGCTCGTCAATCTTTTCGCCATTGTACAGGTAAGTACGGTGATCGGCGTATCCAGCCTTCGGGCTCCCTTCCATCCGCCCGAAACGGCCATCCCAGAAGCGCTCGGGGGTAAATTTCGCGCAGACCTCCTGAATCTTCTCAAAATTGGCCTTGCGGATATCGTTGTTCACTTTGATAAACTGCTCGACCGGCGTGCCGGCTAACTCCGGGTAGTGACTGGCGAATTCCGGCAGCTTGGCGGAGAGAAACCCGTCGCTGATAATGATCTTGTCGCTGGGAATCTTGCGCACATGCAGATTCATGATAAACGGGACTTTGGCCTCATTGCCGGCCTTATCCGTCGCAATCACCAAGGCCTTTTCCAGCGCAACAATATCGTGCGGCAGCCCGAGGCAAGCGCCATAGATACCCTCGCCCCGTTTGGGCAGAGGAAAACCCGGATAAAAAACATCATTAATCAGCACCCCATGCCTGCCCACCGGCTCGCTGACCCGGTAGACAACCACCCCGGCCCCGCCACCTTTGATATACTGGGGCGAATCAGTTACGCTGACCGTCGGCGGCTTAGTATCAACTACCAGGGCGGAGGTGTGGATCGTTACGTTGCCCCTAAGCCAGTTCCACCAGGAAAAATCAGTCACCGTCACCACCAGTTCAACCGCTCCATCCTTAAGACCAAGGGCTTTAGGCGTTACCTCGAGGTTCTCCTCGATTTTCTTCGGACCACCTCCAGAGAGATATCCCGCCCGGGAATAGGTTCTTGCGAGCAACTGCGCCTTCTTGCCCTCCTGCACCAAGGCAACTTCAACGGAACGCAGACCACTCCTGGCATCACTGGCAGCCAAGGAAATCTGCCTGCTCAGGCCGAGACAAGAACTATCCCCCTTGATCACCACCTGCGGCTTTTCCATTTCCCCTCCCAACCAGAAGAGGGCCGCCAAGGCCAGGGCAAGCACCCCAACGCCAACAAGAATCAGGGTGGGAAGTACGCTCCTGCTTTTTGCCACCTTATCAATCGGGCCAAGATTCATGCGGTAATCCTCTTATACAGGCGTCCCCGGAAAGGCGACTTGTTAAAGGTAACAACGGGAGTGCCACAGGCAAAATAAAATCTCCCGGGCTCTCGCATCTAAAATTTTTCCGATAATACCATAAGCCTTCCCACGATTCCAGAGCTCCCTCAGCCCCCAGCAAAAAAACAGAAAACCTTTTCGGCTCTTTCGAAAAGGGAAAATATAACAGCATTGGCCATTACAATCATTTCCATGACAAATAGTAACTATCCATCTCAAGGCCGGAAACGAACAAAAACAACCCAAACCGTAACTATCCAGCAGTGCCGTAGCTGCTAGGCAGAAGCCTGCGTAGTGTGCTGGTGCCCATGAGCAGGCTGATATAGCTGAGTTGAGCAGCTTGTCTGCTCAAACGAAACTTATACCCTCTGGGTGCAACAACGCAGATGCGGTGCTGCTGGATAGTTACGATAAATATAGGGAATCCTGTTGCCTGAAGCCGATACATCTTGGTATAAACAATCATCCTTACTTTTTATTATTTTTTCCCTTACCATGATACTACTGGCGGATTGACAAACGTAAGCGTTCACTAGGGGCACCCAAATTTCAGATAAACACGGAACTGTAAGCGTTCCGCAGTGCCGCAGATGCGCGAAAGAGGCCTGCGAAGTGTGCTATTGCACATGAGCAGGCCGATGACAAAGCAGATGTGGTGCTGCTGAACGCTTACGGACAAACAGCCAGACAATTGCAGGAGCAGCCCATGGCAGCACAAAGAGCCCGCCAAAGCGAAGTAAAACGCAAAACCAAGGAAACCGACATCGCCCTCTCTTTCGCCCTTGACGGCACCGGCCAGGTCCAATGCGCCTCGGGGGTGCCCTTCATGGATCACATGCTCACCCTCTTTGCCGTGCATGGTTTTTTTGATCTTGCCCTCCGCGCCTCCGGAGATACGGAGGTTGACGCGCATCACACGGTTGAGGATCTGGGAATCTGCCTGGGACAGGCCCTGAAAAAATCCCTCCTGGATTTTGGCGGCATCAGGCGTTACGGCTTCAGCGCCCTGCCCATGGATGAGGCCCTGGTCAGGGTGACTCTGGATTGCTCCAACCGACCTTATCTCCATTATGGCGTTCCCTTTCTTGAGCAAAAGGTCGGCGACTTCGACACCCAATTGGCCAAGGAATTCCTCCGCGCCTTTGCCCTGCACGGCGGCCTGACCCTGCATGTTGAAATGGTCCACGGTGAAAACACTCACCATATCCTCGAAGCAATCTTCAAGGCCATGGGCCGGGCTCTTGATGAAGCAACCACCATGGATCCCCGCGCCCTGGGCCCAATCTCATCCAAAGGGTCTTTATAATTCTCACATTGGAGAAATCATCGTGACACTTTGCAAACCGCATCTCGTTTTTCTTGCAAGCCTGAGCGTACTTTTTTTGTTTTCCGGCTGTGCGCGGACCTCCACCCAGGTCCAGGCCGAAGATTTACTTCCCATCAAAACAATCCTGGTGCTTCCTGCGGAAGTCGAGACGAAAGGCCAGGGCAGTCGTTCGCCAAACGAACTGCAACAGCTTGAAAAAGGCCGCAAACTCGTGGACACTATGCTTGCTGAATATTTTGCCGGCAGAAAAGATGTCACTCTCCTCACCGAGGGGCAACGCGATTCCCTTGACAAAGACATGACCAGCTGCCGGACAACCGCCGCCGTCACCATCTGTCGGACCACGAAGGCTGACGCCGTTCTTCTCTTCACCCTGCAACGCTTCACCGAGAGGGTAGGGGTGGAAGCCTCCATCGTCAGCCCCGCCTCGGTCGTCTTTGACTATAAGCTGATCCATGCGGAAAGCGGCCAGACCTTGTGTGCCGGGGTTTTCAACGAAACCCAGGAACCCCTGCTTGACAACATCTTCCAGTTCTTCAAAAAAGCGAAGCGGGGCGTTAAATGGCTCAGCGCCGAGGAACTTGCCCGCGATGGCTTCAAGCAGAAAATTGCCGACTGCCCATACCTGAAAAAGTAGCACTGTCCGTGTAAGCGGCCACAGGGCACCACATCTTACGGCGATCGGTCCGGCTCACGTACAAAAGTACGTATCGCCGTCCCGCTTGCCGCAACCTGCGGCACCCTGTGACCGCTTATTCCGTGGTTATTTGACCTTTGTGGGGTTGCCCCGTGATCGGTTACCTGTCCGTGTGCGTCATCCCCAAGCAGCTTAATCACCTTGTCGGCCGGGCCATGCATCTCTACCGGATGCTGGCCGACGGCGATCGGGTGATGATCGCGGTGTCAGGCGGCATCGACAGTCTGGTACTATCCTGGCTCCTGAAGGAATGGCGCCATAAGGCGCCGATCTGCTATGATCTTCTGGCTGTGCATCTCGACATGGGGTTTGGCGGGGCGGAATACGATCTGGTAAGGGAACAGATCCGCCGCATAGACCTGCCCATGCTAATGGAACGCACTGATTTCGGCCACAAAGCGCTCACCGCCGAAAACGGCAAAAGCGGCTGTTATCATTGCGCCCGCCAACGCCGCAACCGGCTTTTCTCCCTGGCAAAAGAACATCACTGCAACAAACTTGCCTTCGGCCACCATCAGGAAGATATCATCGAGACATTTTTCCTCAATCTGTTTTACGGCGGCAATCTCAGCGCCATGGCGCCAAGGCAGGAGTTGTTCGGCGGCAAGCTGACCCTTATCCGCCCCCTGGCCATGGTGGAAAAAAAACGCATCGTCGAGCTGGGCCAAAGCCTGGGCATCACCCCCGTGGCCAACCCCTGTCCTCTTGCCGCCAACTCCCGCCGGGAAAAGATCCGGGCCTGGCTCACCCCGCTGTACGAAGAGGATTCCGCCCTCAAGGCCACCATCTTCGCAAGCCTCGGCAATGTGAGAACCGACTATCTGCTCACCCCCCTATCCTCCTTGGACCACGATTATCCGCGGTTGAAATCCTGAGGTCGTTATCCTCGCCATGACAGCAACAAAAGAAAAGATCTCCGGCCCCAAACCCGCTATCCCCCAGGTATGGACTTTTACCACCTACTTCTGCGAAGGTTTGCCCTACTCAATCATTCGCACCGTTTCCACCGTATTCTTCCGGGACAACGGCGTAAGCCTTGAAGGCATCGGCTTTACTTCCCTTTTCGGCCTGCCATGGGCGCTGAAATTTTTCTGGGCGCCGCATGTTGATCGCTATGGCACCAAGCGCCAATGGCTTCTCCTGATGCAGCTTCTCCTGGCCGGGCTGCTACTGATCACCGCCGCTCTTGCCCCGCTGCCCCACGCCACGCCCCTCATCGGCCTGGCCCTTTTTGTCGGAAGTTTCCTGGCCGCCACTCACGACATCGCCATTGACGGCTATTACCTGGAAACCCTTGACTCTCCCGGACAAGCCCGTTTTGTCGGCTATCGGGTCATGGCCTATCGTATTGCCATGATGACCGGCGCCGGAATTATAGCCACCATCGGAACAACCATGGGCTGGTCCCTCGCCTTTGGGGGATCGGCCCTCATTCTGGCACTTTTTTCCGCCTATCATCTGCGGTATCTGCCGCACAGCGAAGCAGCCCGACTTCCCCTGGCCCTGCTGCTGCCGAGGCCCAAAGCGGGCCGCCTGCTAAGTTTTGCCGCGGTTGCCGCCCTTGTCCTGATCGCCTTGCGCCTGCTGGGCCGGACCATCCCCTGGCAAAGCCTGCTGCCGCGGCAAGATTTTTGGCTCAATATCGATCCAGCCGCCCCGGTCAGCCTGCTCCTGGCAATCGCCCTCATAATCGTCGGTCTTAAGCGAAGGGAAATTAAAAAATGGCTGCGGCACAAGGGCAACGCCTTTTTCAGCGAAGCCCTCTTCTCTTTTATGGATCGTGAAAAGATCGGTCCCATCCTGGCCTTTATCGTCCTGATCAGGACCGGGGAATATATGCTCTCCAGCATGGTTGCGCCGTTCATGGTCGATCTGGGCATCAAGCAGCATTACGGCTGGATTTCCGGCGGGGTTGGCCTGCCATTCTCCATAATCGGTGCGATGCTCGGCGGCTGGCTTATCGCGAGATATTCGCTTGAAAAAATGATCTGGCCATTGTTGCTTGCCCAGAATTTCACCAATCTGACCTATATGTTTCTGGCCCTGAAACTCAAGGGCTTCGTGCTGCTCAACACCGGCAATCCCCTCCCCGCCGCAATCGGCGCAAACAACCTCTTTGCCGTTGTCTGCGTGCATGCCTTTGATCAGTTCGCCGGAGGCCTCGGCACCGCAGTGCTCATGGTATTCCTCATGCGCTTGTGCCAGCCGCGGTTCAAGGCGGCACATTACGCCATCGGCACAGGGCTGATGAGTTTCAGCGGCCTGTATGCCGGAGTGGCGAGCGGCTTTCTCGCCGCCTGGGCCGGGTATGGCTATTTTTTCGGAATCAGCTTTCTGCTTTCGCTTCCCGGCATGGCTTTGATCTTTTTTGTTCCCCTGGCTGAAAACCAACAAAAAGAGGCGCTGCGGTAGTACACCCGCAGCGCCTCTTTTTGTTGGTAGTCTTATTATTAAAGTTACTTTTTCAGGCGGATATCAAGCTCCTTCTGAACCAGATCGCCGATATCAAGTGTATCATCGGAATAAAGCAATCCAGACCTATTACGCAGCCCTTTCATGGTGTTCTCGAGAATCAGGGAATAACCATTTTTCTTGCCGATATAGGCGATAACATCATTGAGATGTTTCAAGATCGGCTCCATGTGCTTTTTTTCAAGCTGCTGGATCTCAAGTTTCGCATCCTCGGTTTTTAAACCATAGTCACGAAGTCTTTTCTGGTACTCGCGTTCTTTCTCCGCGCGAATTTCTTCGCTCCAGGCAGAACCTTTCTTTTCAATCTCGCTTTTCATGGCGGCAAGGGCATCTTCTTCCACCTTGAACTTTGCCTGAAACTTGTCAACCTCAGCCTGCAAAACTTTTTGTGCATCCAGCGCCGCCTTGGAGCTGCCAAGAATTTTCTGGATGCTGATGGTGGCAATCTTCCCCTTTTCAGGGGCCGAAGCCGAGGCCGGAGCCGCAAGGGCAAGGACCGAAGTGGCACACAACGCCACACAAACACACAACAATCCACTAATAAATTTAATCTTCATACACATCTCCGGTTTGTTATCAGCAGAAAATTTCCAACTATCGCGCCATAACCAGCAATACTACAAGGCAAAAAAAAAGAGATGGGAACACAATATGCTCCCATCCCGGATTGCACAATCTTCTTAGAAAAGAAGCTTACTTGACAATAACAAAGTCGTCACGACGATTCTGAGACCAAGCCATTTCGTCATGACCAAAGTTGAGAGGCTTTTCCTCACCAAAGCTTAAGGTGTCAATCCTGCCTTCCGCAACGCCCATATTGACAAGATACTTCACGGCGGTTACGGCACGTCTTTCGCCGAGGGCCATGTTGTACTCGTTGGTGCCACGCTCATCGGTATTGCCTTCTACCCGAACCCGGACTTGTGCCGAGCCGATCAGGAGATCACCATTTTTCTTGATACGATCACTCTGGTCCGCCTTGATATCGGATTTGTCAAAGTCAAAATAGATTGGCAACATCGGAGCAGTGGTCCGTCCTTCCAGAACCGCGCCACTGTCGCCACCAATCCATTTTGAAGCAAGAGACTCTTCCTTGCCTGCGCCCACGCCGGTATCGGCTTTAACCGACGACTGGACCTCGGCCTTAGGGGCAGCAGGAGCCACCATATCTTTGTCGCTTTGCACCTTTTGCTTGGCGCAACCGCCAACAAAAAGGGAACCAACAACACATGCCATCACCAAATACCGCATAATCCCTCTGTTCATTTTCTCCTTCCTCCAGATACATCTGTGACAAATTTTTATATGAAACAACCAGTTATGAAATCCAGGACTGTACAATGCAGCGAAAAATCATAACACGATCGTCCGTAAATTTTCAACGTATTTCTTTTAATATTTGTATATCTTAAGAGAGATTTAACACGAGAACGACCTTATTTTTCATCCACGAAAAACCAACCCTGAGCTTGCCCGCATAATTCGCTTGCGTGACAGGGTGAACACCTATATCCTGTTTTTCAGGAAAGAAGATATAATACCTGTTTGATTTTCCTGTTTTGCTCCGTACCACACACAAAATAATCTTGTAACTATCCAGATCAAGGCCGGAAACGAACAATAACAACCCAAACCGTAACTATCCAGCAGTGCCGTAGTAGAGGCACGGCATGCCATGCCTCTACTACGGCAGAAACCTGCGAAGTGTGCTGGTGCCCATGAGCAGGCTAATAACAACGCAAATGCGGTGCTGCTGGATAGTTACAAAATCTTATCCATTTATTGCCACGAGTCTGTGTTGACCGATGAAATATTCCAAGCCCTCGCCCAGCAACACCAAGCCCAAAAAATCGGCGCTGCCCAAGACCCTGCATGCCTTAGAAGACAGGCATCACCTCCCAGACATGCTCGCCACAAACAGATTCGGCACTTTTTTCGGTGTTTCCCAAGAGGTTTTCGACTCGGTCTGGCAAGCCCTCATCTCCCCGACCGGCGAATCCGTCATCTACATCTCCATGGAGATAGGAGCGGACCTGGACGTTTTCCATCCGGTGCGCGACAAACTCCAGCAGCTGGAGATAACAGAACATCCGGACGAGGCCATCAACCGTTTTCTCCAGCTGTTCCTGCAAGGTCCGGTCAAAATACCCAACTACAGCGGCGGTCTAGGCATCCTTGCCGGAGACACCCTGAAAAGTTTCGCGGACTGCAAAATTCCGGTGGTTGGGGTTTCCCTGCTGTACCGAAAGGGCTATTTTTCCCAGCTGGTCGATTCAAAAATCGGCCAGGTGGCCTGGTCCTCCAAATGGGAACCGGAAAATACACCTGGCCTGTATCTGCTGCACGACCCGGAGTTCCCTACTCGGCCTCTCACCATTGAAGTACCTTTTTATGATCTCCAGGGGATAAAATCCGTGGCCCACGCCCAATTATGGCTCAAAATGGAGATCAGCGAAGGACTCGACTACTTTGTGCCGGAAATCCTCCTTGATTATCAAACGCCACAGTCCCCTCCCTGGATTCAAGACGCCGCCCAACACCTGTACGACAGCAGTTCAGAAAAGGTAAAAGCCACCCAGCGCCGGCTCCTGGGCACCGGCGTTATTCCGGTCATGGAGGCCTTAGGCCTTACTGCCCGCACCATTCACCTGAATGAACAACACGGGGTGAGCGTGGTTCTCTCCCTGATAACCCAGCTTCTCCAGGAAAAGCATGGCCTTATGTATGAAGAAAAAACCACGGACCACGATATCCTCGATGCCGCAACAGAAGTAGCCAAGCGCCTGGTCTTTACCATCCATACCCCGGTCAAGGCCGGGCATGATCGTTTCAACATTTCCGTGTATGAAGACTTGATCAACCCGTTCTGCAAGCGCATCATGAACCTCCTGGCCCTGGACGAGCACAACCCAGCCGCCTACAATTTCACCGCCATGGCCATAAAGCTTAACCGGACCGCCAACAGCGTGAGCCGCCTCCACAAGGAGGTAACCCAGAAGCAGTTCCCCCAGTATGCGGACAAAATAACGGCGATCACCAACGGGGTGCATCATCTCACTTGGACAAGCAAGGCCAGGGCGGAACTGTACGACAGCTTTCCCGAATTGCCCAACTGGCGAAAAGACCCCAGCGTTTTTGCCGGGTCGGAAGCACTGCACCAGAACAAGAAGTTCCGCACTTATTTTGAGCAGGCCTGGAGTACGGACACTAAAATACTGGTGGATTATGTAAACCGGATGCTCGTTACCCATCGCAATCAGCGCCTGGCGACCTGGATTGATCCTCCCAACTACCTTTCCTATCGCAGCGAAAAGGAAGCCACCCTGGAGCACACGACCTTCACCCTTGGTTTTGCCCGCCGCTTTTCCACCTACAAACGGGCGGACCTGATCTTTGGAGATCTGGACCGGCTGGCGGCAATGATTACGGAAAACAACTGGCCGGTGAATTTTATCTATGCGGGCAAGGCGCATCCCTCGGATGAGCCAGGGCAGGGCCTGATCAGAAACGTCCTGGCTGTCCAGGAAGAATTGTACCGGAAAAGTAATGGTCTGGCCAAACTGGTCTTCATTCCGGGCTACGACATGCACCTGGCCAAAATGATGGTTGCCGGTTGCCACGCCTGGCTGAACAGCCCAAAACGCCCTCTGGAAGCCAGCGGCACCAGCGGAATGAAAGCCGCTCTGAACGGCGTGCCCAACGTCAGCATCATGGATGGCTGGTGGGTTGAAGGCTACCACGAAGGCCGGACCGGCTGGAAATTCGGCTATGAAGAGTCCGTTTCCCCGGAACATTTCAGCGAACAGCCATCATCCCTTCTCTACAACGAAGACTCGGCCTCATTCTATACTGTTTTCCCGGAAATGCTGCGGCTCTTCTATGACCCAGCCCTGCATGACCAATATATCGACAAATGCATCGCCAATCTCACCCTCAACTACCCCATCTTCAACACCCACCGCATGGCAGCGGAATATGTCGCCCGCTATAACCTCCATCTTGCTCCGGAGGTAGAGCGGGAAATGGAAAAATTCCGCCGACTCTACTGCAGCGATCCCTCTTTCTGAAAAATTGCTCGGGACATTAGCCGCGCCCTCCCCCCGCATTGACTCACATTATTGTGGCAGGATCAATTTCCCTCGGATCGTAGAGGAGATCGACTTTAAGCTGAGCTGTTTCTCGCAATTTAAATAAGTTGCAGGTTGCCAAATGGGAATTTGTTCGCTCTGCCTACCCTTCGCCGCCGCTGACCAAATATTTGAGATAGTGATAGAAGGACAACCCTGAGAAAATCCCAAGCAAAATCAGGGAAAGCCGCACTGCCAGCCGCTGGTAGCGAGCAACCACTCCAGCCAGTCCAGGCCTACCCCGCACCAGACCGGCGAAGGCGGCGCTGACCCCGAAGAAGGTGGCCGGAATCAAGGTTCCGTACAGGGCGAAGCCGAAATAATAATACTCCGGTTTGAGAAGACAGAAGGGGCATTTATGGTAGGGCATGGCGTAAACATAGGAGGAGATCACCGTGGTGATCACCACCAGGGAAAGGCCGAAGAACCATAGCCAGCCTGCGGCGTAGAGTCCCGCCAACCAGGGGCGCCACCGCCGCGACAACCCCAGGCCCAGCCCCAGCGCGGCCAGGCTGACAATAGAGCCGGCAAAAGCCAGCAGCAACCCCTGCTGCGAATAGCCGCTCAGCAGGTTGCTGCCGCCACCATTGCTCTCACCAAAAACCACGGCGCAGCAGGAGGTGATGATGTCCGGCTTAATCCCTGCGATATAGAGGGTTTGCAGGCTGACATCGAGGAGGAGCAGCGGAAGAAGCAGGAGCAGGGTCAAATACTTAAGCCGCACTAGGGGATACTGCTCCGAGCGGATGTCCAGCTGATGAAGAAGAATCCAGAAGCCGTAGAAGAAGACGCCCACCAGCTTGATCAGCAGCGCAGGCATGCCGTAGGGATTGGCCAGCAGGGCGCCGGTGGCGCACATGGCCCCGACGATGACCTGACAGAACTCATCCGCCGCCAGGACGAAGAGAATCAAGGTGATGATCTGAAAGCCCAGGCCGTAGGCGATCAAGGTGGAAGAAAGCCAGATCGCGTTTTCCAGCCGAATCTGCCGGTTGCTGTCGCTGCCCGGCTCCCAGAAACGCAGAACCCGCACCGCTGTCCGGCCTGCCACCGCGCCAAGCACCAGCACGATCAGGCTGCAGAGGCTTAAGGCCAGGCTCCAGGGATTAAGGAACATGGATTCTGCCGTCCTGAATGGTGACGGTCCGGTCGATGGCCGGATGCTCAAAGACCAGGGGGTCGTGGGAGGCGATGACAATGGTCTTGCCCGCCTCCTTGAGCTGCTGCATGATTTCCATGAATTCGCGGCTCAGGGCGGTGTCGAGATGGGCCGTGGGCTCGTCGGCCAGGATGATGGGCTGGTTGTTGATCAAGGCCCTGGCAATGGCGACCCGCTGCAGCTCGCCGCCGGAGATCTGCCCGGCCGGAAACCGCGCTCGATGGCTGATGGCAAAGCGCGCCAGCAGCTCTTGCGCCCGCTGCCTGCGCTCCTTGGGCGGCACCCCCAGCGGCAGCAGGGGCAGGGTGATGTTCTCCAGCACGGTCAGCTCCGGAAGGATGTTGAAGCGCTGGAAGATAAAACCGATGGTTTCCCTGCGGTGCAGGGTGAGAAAACGGTCCGGGAGCCGGGCCAGCTGCCGCTCGGCAATTGCGGCTCTGCCGCTGGTGGGCGGAAAGATACAGCCGATGATGGCCAGCAGGGTACTCTTGCCCGAGCCACTCGGCCCTTTGAGACAAACCATGCTTCCCTGCTCCACCCCCAGATCGATGTCACTCAAAGCCCGCACCTCGTTGGCCCTGCCCTGATTGTAGATCTTGCTCACCCCGGAAAGTTCAATCAGCATCTGCTCAACCTCCCAGCGCCGAATCGGCAGGGACCGTGGCGCTGCGCCAGGCCGGGATCACCGTGGCCGCCAGATAGGGAATCACGGTAAAAGCCAGGGTCAACAGGATATCCCCGGCCGCCAGCCGTGGGAGAAGATGCAGGTCCGGCCGGAGTACGGACCAACCCATGAGTACCGGCCGGAAAAGGGATGCGGCAAAGTAGACCACATGAATGTAGGCTGCGGTCATCCCCACCACGCAGGCCAGGCCGGAAACAATTACCGACTCCCAGAAACGGACCACGAGAATATCGCTGGTTTGCCAGCCCAGCACCTTAAGGATGGCGATTTCCCGCCGTTCTTCCGGGGAAAGGCCGGAGGCCTTGTCCCAGGCCAGGATGACAAAGGCGGCCAGCGCCGTTAACAGGCAGATGGATCCGAAGCCGCTGCGCCAGCCGAAGACGACTTGATAGGTCTTCTGGATCTGCGGCCTGGTCAGCACCCGGACCGAGGGCATGGTCTCGGAGATCTTCTTGGCGATGGTGTCGATCTCCTGAGGGTTGGCCACGTATACGCAGAGGTCAGTGACCAGCCCGGCTGGGATGGCGAAGAGATCGCGGGCATCGGCCAGGTTCATAACAACAAGATCGTTGGTCAGGATATCGGTGTCCGGCGAGAACTCCCCGCTGACCTCAAAAGCCTTTAAGGAAAGATCAGGTCTAAACAGGGAGAAGGTAGTCCTCCCTTCAAGGGCCAAGGCCTTTTTAATGGACTGCCCGATAGCCACCAGGCCCTGCCCAGCCGGTCCCGGCATGGTGCCGCTCGCCAAGGCCGTGTCGAGACGGGCGCCATCCGGCATCTCCTCCACCGCCATGCCCATGACCGTGTAATTGGCCAACCTGACCTCGTCAAAATAATAGCCCCAGATTCGGGGCACCACCCTGCGAATCCCGAAGATTCCGGCAAGCCGGTCCCGGTAGGCCAGGGGGATGGCTTCCTGCCGGCCGACCGACATCTTTTGCAGGGTGATCTCCGGGGTATGGACCAGCACCTCCCTGGCTTTGTCCGACAAGGCCTTGGTCACCATCTGGAAGGAAGCGAGCAGAAAGATGACCGCAGCAAAAACCAGCAGCACGCTGAGGCTTTTCAGCCGCCGCCTCCAGAGGGAAGAAAGGGCATAGTCCAGGATGTTGAGCTGTTTTTCGAGGTTTCTTTGGGCCATGGCGGTCAACGGGAAGGCGGCAGCCAGAAGGCGCCGGTGGGAAAGTGTTCGATGGCTCCGGGATGATCCATAAAGGGGGCCACGGGGTCGCTCACGGCCGGATGCCGGGTGTAGCGGGCCTCGGTGGCCACCGCCAGATCGGTGAGCCCCAGTCCGCTGGTGACCACCGCCAGTTGGGCAAGGGTTGCGTACTCAGCCTTGCGCCTGGCCAAGCCATCTATAAACAGCGCACCATCAAAGGCCAGCAGCAGACAGAGAAGCAGGGCAAAAACCAGAGCGGGTCGCATCGGCTCGGGAAATCGGTTACGCATCATCAGCGCATCTTCTGGCCGTGACGCAGGGACTGCACCAACGGCTCGGTAATTTCGGCAAAGCGCACCACCCTGGTGCCTTTGTGATCCTTGCGAAAACTCTCGGCCGCAGCAGCGGAAGAAAATGGAATAAACTCATGGCCCATGGGGCCGTAAACATCACTGCCGACAACATAAAAAGCCAAACGGCCGTCAAACCAAGTCAAAGTGTAATAATCCTTCACCCAGATTTCCTGAGCTGTCTGGCCTGGCGAACCGTAGGAAGCGGGGTTGAAAATAAAGGCCATCATGTCCTTTACCCCGTCGAAAAATTTCACTGTGCCGTTACCCAGCCGGACCTGGGTTATCCAGTTCGGATATTTAGCCGCAAACATTCCACAAACCGGACAACGCTCCTGAGCAGAGATTTTCTTATTGGGCTGGGCCATAAGCGGCGTAGCCATTAAAATACAGGCGACAAAACAGGCCACTATGGCACGTTTTGTCATTAGAATTTTACCCCCAAAGGGCATAAGTTTCGTTTGAGCAGACAAGGTGCTCAACTCAGCTTTACCGGTAACCTTACCTAGCATTTTCAATCACCGTGTTGTTTTTTATATTTTTAGGAGCCGTTACTAAATACTCTCTATACGCGCGACCGTATCGTTTACGACTCTTTGCACCCAGAGGGTATAAGTTTCGTTTGAGCAGACAAGCTGCTCAACCCAGCTTTATGCCGTTGAGGTCATCCAGATGACGACCTTATTTTGTTACAACGGCTTAGCAAAAAAACCGCCCAGAATTTTTTTAAGTTCTTCCTCGCTGACCCCTCCGAGGATGGCGGTCATCAGCTTGTGATCCGGACTGATAAAAATGGTCTGCGGCTCGACCTTTATATTGTAGCTGGCGGCAATCTTGCCGTCGCTATCGACCAGCACCGGAAACCCGATCTCCAGATCCGCCACAAACTTGCGTACCGTTGCCTCATCGGAATGCCGGTTGACATACACCACCCGCAGACCGGCATCCTTGTATTTATCGAAGTAACTATTGAAAATCGGGGTGTCGGCCCGACAGAACTTACATTCCGTGGACCAGAAACGAAGGATGACCGGTTTCCCCTTATAAGCGGCAAGACTAACCGGCTGACCGTTCAGGTCGGTACCGGAGAAATCAGGGGCCGGGTCCCCGATTTTCAGTTTCTTTGCGGCATGGTCGCTGCCGGAACAGGCGGCAAGAAGTAAAGACAGGGCACAGAGGAAAAAGACCGACAGAATTTTTTTGCCCATGAATGCTGCCTCAAAAAAAATTTCAACAAGAGAAAAAATGCCCTTGCCAAGATACCACCTCGTGGTATTATCTCAAAACCGTTGCGGCAAATTGTCGCAGCGGTAACCATGTTCATCCGGTACAAACCAAGCTTGCACAGGTTGAACAATTACCACAGTTGCCTGGCTCAGGCCAGACAAAATCGAAGTAAATTCTTAAGGAGGAGAACACGATGCAATTGACCAAATCCATGTGGCGCAACACTCTTGTCGTCGGTACCGTTGTTGGCTTAAGTTACTTGAGCTTCACCACGGACAGCATGACACCAGCAGCAGTTGCCGCCGGCAAGACCTACACCGGCACCGTGTATGTCGCGGGCCACGGCGGCCATTTCGCAGTGGCTGATGTCACTCTCGATGCAAACAATGAAGCCGTACCGGTAAAAATCAACAGCCTTGACAAAATGGACATTGGTGACACGAAGACTCACAAGACCCACGACGCCCGGATCGATGCAAACGACCGGAACACCATGTTCTGGTCCACCTACCAGCTCGACCCGAATGGCAAGCAGCATGTCGGCAAGTCAGACCTCAAGACCGGCAAGGTTATCAAGGACGTAGCCATGGATCCGGATCCGCGCGCCATGGGCGGGCCTGCGAAAATGCCGATCTATTGCGCTTCCGGCCAGAGCACGAAATACTACATGCCCGTGTTCATGGGAGCGGAAGCCTATATCGATGTATTTGACAAAGCGACCCTGGAAAAGAAACATCGGGTCTTCGTAAGCGACCTCGGTTATGCCAAGGGAAGCTACCAGTTCCTGCATGGCACAAGTTCCCCTGACAATAAGTCATTTTTGCTTGCCCTGAACCTGACCAAGGAAGGAAAGGGCACCGGCGACATCGATTTCGTGCTGGTTGACATGGCTGCCCTCGAAGGCGGCAAGTTCAAGGAAATCAAGCGCAATACCCTGAAGGGCGCGCCGGGCAAGACCATCACCTTCCGAGAATACTTCAGCGCCGATTCGAAAACGATCTTCCAGTCGGCCGCCGACCGCCTCTGGGTCATCGATGCCGCGACCCTGCAGCTGGTGGATGAAAAGATGATGCCGGAAGGTGTGCAGAACCATGATGTGATGCCCACCCCGGACGGGAAGCTTGCCCTGCTCACCGTGCGCAACTTGACGGAAGCATGCGATGCGACCGGCAAGCCGATCATGAAGGATGGCGATAAAGCGCAGATCACCGACGGCACTGTGATGCTCTATGATGCTGCCGCAAAGAAACTCCACAATAAAACGACGTCAACCTGCGTTGCCTGTCATAAAGATATGGGGGTTGGCGACAAGAACGCTGTCCTCTGCGGCCTGGATGCCAACTGGAAGAAATAAGCGGTTGATTACAGCCTGATTCATGGTACATTAAAAACCTTCTCTTCGGCATGGGCCGAGGAGAAGGTTTTCTTATTCCACCCCCGTGAGAACAATATGCCTGAGCGATTTACCCTCTCATCCCTCGCCATCCGCAATCTGCGCAGAAGGCCTCTGCGCACCACGATTCTTATTGCGGCTCTTACCCTGATGGTAGCGGCGCTGGTCTTCGCGCTTTCCTTCGTGATGCGCGTTAATGCGAGCATACAATTAACCTCGGAAAGGCTCGGCGCCGACCTGCTGATCGTACCCACCGGCGCACGCGGAGCCGCCGAAGACATTCTGGTCGAAAGCCACGCGCGCTCATTCTACATGGATAAATCCATCATCGAACGAATACGCAAGGTGGCCGGCATTGACAAGCTGTCTCACCAGACCTATCTGGTTTCGCTGATCGGCATGTGCTGTTCGGTGCCGGAATCCATGGTCGTCGCCTTCAATCAGGAAACGGACTTTGTCGTCAAGCCCTGGCTCAAAAACAAACTTGGCAGAAACCTCCGAAAAGGCGAAGCGATTGTCGGGGAAGAGTCAGCCTTTAACATCAGTCTGGGCCTGGTCGAAACCGAGACACAGCTGTTCGGCAGTCCGTTCAAGATGGTGGGCGTACTGGACAAGACAGGGTCCGGTCTCGACACGGCTATTTTCATCAGCGACGACAATATTGAAGATATCATCAAAAACAGCGATGCGAAAATTAAAGCGGACCAGATATCGGTGATCTTTGCCAAGATCAAGAAGGGAGCCGACGCTTACAAAGTCATGTCCGAGATAGAAAACAACATCGTGGAAGTAGATGTGGTGATGCGCAAGGACATCGGCAAAAGCCTTTTGTCCGCGTTGGGCGACATCCGCAAGATCTTTTATTTCACCATGATCCTGTCAACCATCCTTTCCCTGTTCCTGGTTTGGGCCATTTTCACGGCCATTGCCAACGAACGGACGCGGGAGGTCGGCATCATGCGAGCCCTGGGCGCAAAGGAGGGGCATGTGGTCAAGCTCTTCCTCTTCGAGGTGCTGGTTCTGGGGGCGATAGGAAGTATCGCCGGCATTATCGTCGGCACCTCCCTCGCGGTCCTGCTGGCGAAAAATTTCTCGATTCTGAAAAATCTTCCCATCGACATCGGTATGTTAAGCCGGTTACTTATTGCCGCAGCCGGGCTGCTTTTTGGAACAGGCATTTGTGTTTTGGGAGCTCTTTCTCCCCTCAACCGTCTTAAAAAACTGGAACCACTTATCGCCATCAAGCAGGAGTAGCAAGTGTCTCAAATCAAGCTGCAGAATATTACAAAAACTTACCAGGTCGGCGAAGACGCCCTGGTGGCGGTGCAGGATGTTTCCCTTGATATCCAGAGCGGCGATTTTATCTCAATCGTCGGCCATTCCGGCTCAGGCAAGACCACCCTGCTTTCCATGATCGGCGGGATAACCACCCCGACCTCAGGCAGGATATCCTTTGAGGACACGGACCTGTCCGCCATGGGGAGTGATGGCCTGTCCGAATACCGGTGCCGGAAGATCGGCTTCATGTTCCAGTTTGCCAGTCTTCTGCCAATGCTGACGGTCAAGGAAAACCTGCTTTTGCCAACCATGTTCGTCCCAGAGCCTGAACGAACGTACGCGTCAAAACTCGATGACAAGGCGGCTGAATTGCTGCGCTCTGTCGGCCTGCTCGACAAGATCAACGCCTTTCCCGGCCAGCTTTCCGGAGGGCAGCAGCGGCGGGTAGCCATCGCCCGCTCATTCATGAACAATCCAAAGCTAATCCTGGCGGACGAGCCGACCGGTGATCTGGATGAAAAAACCGAGCAGGAGATGATCAACTTTTTCAAAGCCATGAACCGCACGGAAGGAATTACCTTCGTCATGGTAACCCACAATTCGGAACTGGCCAGACAGACACAGCGTCGCCTCAAAATGCATCAGGGTTCACTGCAAACGCTGCCTTCCGGAGAATGAAGAATCACCTCAAACTCCAATAACTTCGCGGTATCAGCCATAATTCTGCCCACTGTCACCAGCGCCTCCGCACCGGTCTTTTTCGCAATCACCAGATACCTGGCGTCACGACTGCGCACTTCTTTCTACAATTCTGTTGATAAACCGTAAGCTTTACTCCTATCATAAAGTTAATTATCCAACTCCACCACTGAGGTGGATAATCTGGCGACAATAAAAGGCAAGGTGCATCCAGTAATAGTAACCGGGCAGCAGAGAGAAAGACGGCTATGGCAAAGGATGCGAGGGGAAAGAATAATTGCAAAAAAAGCAATGAGTTATCCCCAGACGAAAAAATTACCGCGGCTGAGCAACTGCGCCTCAAGGCCATGATGAGGCTGACGGCATCGGCCACTGCGGCGGCCAAGACGGATGGCCAACCTACCGCCGACTACCTCCTGCACGAACTGCAGGTACACCAGGTCGAACTGGAGATGCAAAACGAAGCGCTCCAGGAGTCCCAGCAGGAGCTGAGAGAAGCCAGGGACCGCTATCGGGACCGCTATGTCGAACTCTACGACTTCGCTCCGGTCGGCTACATCACCCTGAATAACAAAGGGATAATCCAAGAGGCGAACCTCACCGCAGCGACAATGCTCGGCGTTGAGCGCTCCAAGCTCCTCCGGCACGGCTTTAGCCGTTTTGTCAGCCCGGATAATCCTGACCATTGGTATCTGCATCTCGCAACCGTGTGGCGGCAAGAAAAAAAACAAGACTGCGAACTGTTCTTGCAGCGCGGCAACAACTCCCGGTTCTATGCCAGGCTGGAAAGTGTGCGAGTGCAAAAGGAAAGCGATGGCGAGATCCTTATCTACACGACGATTGCCGACATCAGCCTGAAGAAAAAAGCGGAGGATCTAACCGCCAGCGTCCTTGAGTCGATCGACGAGGGCTTTATCATCATCAATCGCGATTTCCAGATCGTCTCTGCCAACCGGGCCTATGCCGAAAATATCGGCAGTTCTCTAGGGGCGATTATCGGCCAGCCTTGCTACAAAATATCCCACAACTTCGACAGTCCCTGCTACCTGAACGGCGAGGACTGTGCAGTAAAACACGTCTTCGACACCGGTGCACCCAACACCACTTTCCACACCCATTACAATAAAAAGGGGCAGCCGTTTTACGTGGAGACCAAGGCTTTTGCTCTGGACAAAAACAACTTGGACGAGGTGCAGACGGTCATTGAGATCGTGATAGACATCAGCGAAAAAAAACAACGCGAAGAGGAAATCCACCACCTGGCCTTCTACGATCCCTTGACCAACCTGCCCAACCGCCGCCTGCTCATGGACCGGTTAGAGCAAGCCTTTATCGCCAGTGGTCGTACCGGCCAGTACGGGGCGGTACTTTTTTTAGACCTGGACCACTTCAAGTCCTTAAACGACATCAGGGGCCACGCAACCGGAGACCTGCTGCTGGTCGAGGTGTCCAGGCGTCTGCAGGCGGTGGTGCGCGAGGATGATACGGTGTCGCGCCTCGGCGGCGACGAGTTCGTGATCCTCTTAAAGAATCTAAGCGCCGAAAAACATGTAGCGATAACCCAGACCGGCCATGTGGCCGAAAAGATCCGTACCGATCTTCGCCGACCTTTTATACTTGCCGGCCACGAGCAACATATAACGGCGAGCATCGGTATTGGCCTTTTTTGCCGCCACGACATCCCACTGGCAGAACTGCTCCAACACGCCGACACCGCCATGTATCAGGCCAAGCAGGCCGGCCGCGACACCGTAAATTTTTTCGACCCGGCCATGCAGGCGGCTCTGGAAGCCGCAAGTGCGCTGGAGGCAGACCTGCGTCAGGCCATTAAACAAGGACAATTTCAGCTCCACTACCAGCCGCAGACCGACAGCAACGGGCGGATCATCGGCGCCGAGGCCCTGTTGCGCTGGACCCATCCTGGCCGCGGGCCGGTCTCACCTACGACCTTCATCCCTCTAGCCGAAGAGACCGGGCTCATCCTGCCCATCGGCCGCTGGGTGCTGGAGGAGGCCTGCGCCCAGCTTAAGACCTGGTCAGACATCGTCGCCGCCACTGGCTTGCGGCTGGCGGTCAACATTAGCGCCCGCCAATTCCAGCAGCCTGATTTTGTTGCGGAAGTGCGAGAGATTATCGCAGCGTCCGGTATCGACCCGACCAATCTCAAGTTCGAGCTGACCGAAAGCCTGGTGCTGATGGACGTTGCCGACACCATCGCCAAGATGCAGGTATTAGGCGCCATGGGCATCGGCTTTTCCATGGACGACTTCGGCACCGGCTATTCCTCGCTTTCCCAGCTCAAACGCCTGCCCCTGGAACAACTGAAGATTGACCAATCCTTTATTTGTGACCTCAACACCGGTCTCCACGATGCCGAGATCGTCAAGACCATCATCGCCATGGGCCGCATCCTTGGTTTTCACGTTATCGCCGAGGGAGTGGAAACCGAAGAGCAACTGACCTTTCTCGCCAACGCTGGCTGCGATGCCTATCAGGGCTATCTCTTTAGCCGACCGGTGCCGGCGATGGAGTTCAAGAGCCTGCTTGAAGCGGGGGCTATCGAAAGAAAATGAGAAAAAACGTGGCTTGTTGACTGTTTTTGTTTGGAAATGCGCCTGCTCATTTTATTCCAAGCTGTCGAGGTTGCCAATAAACCTCTTGACTTTAGCCATAAATCCGCTAAGTTTGCCCCTAATATCTCAGGTGCTCTGAAAAGAGCTTAAAAGGGAACCCGGTGTAAATCCGGGACGGGCCCGCCGCTGTAACCGGGGACGAGTTTCGCAATAAAGCCACTGTTTCTTTACGGGAAGGCGCGAAGCAAGGACGAACCGGGAGTCAGAAGACCTGCCAGGGATAGTATATGTATCGCACACCTCTCGTGGACAGGGAGGCGCGGCGCTGGTCCAGTGGATATTTCGGGAAATCCCCTGATCGATAATTATCGGTCCGGGGATTTTTTTTATCCGCTTTCCTTTCATGGATGCCCCCCGGATCAAAAAATTTGGTTGGAGGGATAAGATTCATGAACAAGAAGATGTATGCGGCGGTGCTGGCCATGACTGTTGCCTGGCCGGTTCACGCCCGCAGTGCCGAGCCGGTGGCCACCATGGATGAGGTGGTGGTGACGGCTACCAAGACAGCGGAAAACGTCCACAATGTGCCGAATGCGATGGTCCTGAAAGACGCCGGGGATATCGAGGACGCGTCGGCCAGGAGTCTCGGCGAGCTGCTGGCCAACGAACCTGGGCTTGACTGGCGCACCAGGGGCGACTACGGCGGGGCCATTGAAGAGATCCACATTCGGGGCATGGGCGCCGACTCCACCCAGGTATTTCTAAACGGCATCAACATCAATTCTCCTTCCTTGGGGACTGCCGACTTGGGCATGCTGCCCATGGGAAGCATCGACCGGGTTGAAGTGGTCAAGGGTCCTGGCTCCCTGCTGTACGGCACCGGCGCCATGGGCGGCACGGTGAACATCCTCACCAAGAACCCCGAACCGGATAAGCTGGATATGAAGCTGGGAAGCGGCTTTGGCAGCGAAGGCATTTACGAGCTTTCCGCGGAGCAAGGCATGTATGTTGCCGACGGCCTGGGCTACTATCTCACCGCTTCCCGCCGGGAAACCGACGGCTTCCGCGACAACAGCGACCTCCGCCATAACGACGCCTCCCTCAAGCTGATCCACGATAAGAACAAGCTACTCTCCGCCAGCCTGTATGCCGCCTGGATCGACCGGGATTACGGGGTGCCGGGGGTGAAGCCGCCCGACACCACCCAGGAACATGTTGTCAACGGAACCCGGATGTACAACGCTGATGCCGCAAGCCTGGTGAACGAGGGCAGTGACCGGAACTTTTACTCCGCCCTGGAGTTGAAAAGCCAGCCTCTTTCCTGGCTGACCCTTGCCCTGCGCGGCGATGCGGTGAATATGGAAAATTATTTTTTTCAGCGCTACAACGCAACTGGCGCCGGCCAGGAAACCTGGGTCACCAACGAGGTTCTGGGGCTGGAGGCCACGGCGGAAATGCGGTTGCCGGAAGGGGTTACCATGCTGGCGGGCAGTCAGTACCGCAATTACGATTACACCAACGAGGTGGGGAACCTGGATGCCTATGGAGCGGCGGTGGCCGGCTCCAACACTGAAGTACAGCATGAGGTCTTCACCCGGGGCAGCTACGGCGAGGCACAGTGGCAGGCGAACCAGTACTTGAAGCTGCTTACGGGCCTGCGCTATGAGGAACACTCCATGTTCGGCCACGAAACCCTGCCCCGTTTCGGCGTAGTGGTGACCCCCCAGGAGACGACCACCATCAAGCTCGGTCATGGCAAGCACTTCAAGGCGCCCACCATGAACGACCTCTACTGGCCGGAAAGCGCGTATGTGCGAGGGAACCCCGATCTGAAACCAGAAACCGGCTGGCACAGCGACCTCACCGTGGAACAATCCTTCCTGAAAAAGAAACTGACCGTCTCGGCAACCTATTTTAAGTGGAATATCGATGACAAAATCGACTGGGCCCAAAACCCGGCCTTCCCTGGCCCATGGGGGGACAAATATACTCCGTCAAACACCAATTCCTACGAGGCCACCGGCTGGGAATTGGGGGTGACGGCCAAGCCCCTGGATTCCGTAAGGGTGAGCGCAGGCTATACCAGGACCAATGCGGAGGAAGAACAGGCTGTCGGGATGTGGCGGCAGGCCCAATACACCCCGCGCAATCTGTTTAAGGGGCAGGCCGACTATTTTCTCCCTTCCGGGCTAACCACCAGTGTGGTGGTCCGCTATGTGGGCGATCGGCCCGCTTTCTACGTCTCGGACACTGCCACCGAACCCCAGCACACCCTGGATTCTTACATAACCACCGACCTGCGGATAAGCCGGCGTTTCCAGGAACACTGGCTGGCAGCCATCAATTGCAACAATATTTTTGATGCCGGGTATGACACCTACACGGCCACCTTCCGTGATGAAACCCTGGGGAGCACCACCCGGCAGGGATACCCTGGCGCAGGCCGCTCGGTCTTTGCCTCTCTTTCCTACGAGTTTTGAGAAGAAATATGCGGAAGAGACCTGTTTTTATTATTGTTGTGCTCGTGCTGCTCTGGGCTGGGGCAACTGCCCCGGCCTGGGCGAACCCCCTGCGGGATGCGCAGGAAAGGTCCCCTGTGCATCATCCTCCCCAGCGGGTGGTGTCGCTGGTGCCGGCCGCCACCGAGATGCTGGTGGCCGTGGGCGCTGGCACCGAACTGATTGGGGTGACCAGCCACGATGCCCTGCCGGTGGACCAAGGAAAAAAAGAGATCGTGGGTGGTTTCGTTGCCCCCTCCCTTGAGAGGATCGCGGCTCTCCACCCCGATCTGATTCTGGTCTCCAGCCTGCACGGTAAGGTTAAAAAACGTTTTCAAGACCAATGCGCCGTGCTGGAACTTCCGCCGGTTTATTCAGTGGAGCAGGCTCTTGAACGGCTCCACGATCTTGGCAGTCTGCTTGGCCGGGGGCAGGAGGCAAATGCTCTGGCCGGGGGTATCCGCGCAGAGTTGGCGCTGATCCGGGCCAAGGTGAAGCCCATCCCCGCCGGCAAGCGCCAGCGGGTGATGAGGCTGATGGGACAGACGCCGCTCAGGACGCCGGGGGACGACTCCTTCCAGAATGACTTCATCCGGAGCGCTGGCGGAATCCCTCCACGTTTCGGCAGAAATGGGGAGTCCATCGTGGTGAGCCCGGCGGAGATTATCCGGTTCAATCCGCAGGCCGTCTATGTTTGCGGGGACGCATCCGCCGAGGCGGTGCTGGCCAACCCGGCCCTGCAAAAAATCGAGGCGGTCAAACACAAAAGAGTCTTCTCCTTCCCCTGCGAATTCACCTGCCGGGCTGGGGTCAACATGGGCGGCTTTGTTTCCTGGCTGGCGGCACGGGTGTACGAACAGGAATTTTCCGATCCAGCGCACCAGGCGTATCCAGACCAAATGCTCGAGGCGCGGCCGGTTGCGCTGCCCCTTTCCTATGTCCGGCAGGCACTGGTGCAGAAAAGCCGGATTCGCGATTTCATCAACAAAACCCTGGTGGTGGACTTCACCACGCCGCAGCACGTACTCTCCACCCTGGAGGGGATGCGGGAGGGCGTCATGAGCGTGGGTAACCATTTTTATCCCCCGCCTTCCTGGGGGCTTGGCCACACCAGCGGCTTGGACGGCTTGCGTCAAACGGTGACCGCAGCCCTGGCACGGCCAGCCGCCCAGACCAGCCTGTTGTTCACCGGGGCGGACATGGACCATCTGGTCGTGGCTGAAAAATCGTTTCGCGACCTCACCGTGTATGCCCTGGTCACTGCCGGAGTCAAAACCAATGCCATGCGCATGGCCAAAGACAGCGGCAATTTCTACGAGCCGGGCACCATCAATATCGTCTTGCTCACCAACGCCCGAATGAGCGAACAGGCCATGAGCCGGGCGATCATCACCGCCACCGAGGCCAAAAGCGCGGCCTTGACCGACTTGGACATCCGCAGCACCTACAGCCCGCATTTTGCCGCCACGGGCACTGGCACCGATAACCTTCTGGTGGTGCAGGGCGAGGGGCCCGGGATCAACGGCGCGGGCGGACACACCAAAATGGGGGAACTCATTGCCGCCGCAGTGTATGATGGAGTACGCTGGGCCATCGCCGGACAGAACAGGATAACCTCCGAACGCTCCATCTTTGCCCGGTTGGAGGAGCGGCGGATACATCTTGCCTCGTTGCTGCCCCCCGAGACAGAGGAATGCTCCCTGGATCGTCGGCAATTGGTTGCCGCCGTAGAGGATGCGCTCATGCAGCCGGAATATGCCGGGTTCATGGCAGGTTCGCTGGCCATGAGCGATGCGGCCCAAGCGGGGCTTGCCGATCCACGGGGACATGAATCCTGGGCCAGGGCTGTGGCTGCACATCTGGCTGGCCGTGCGGTTAAGCCATGGCACAAGCGTTTCCCCGAGGGCCAGTTGCCCCTGCTGGTGGCAAAGGCCTTGGAAGCGCTGGTCAATGGGGTATGCGCCAGGGAAAAAGGGAGCGCGGATTGAAGACGGATTCGAGGGCACTGGAGCTGTATACCGCCGGGCAATCGGACAGGCAGATCACGGCCGGTGGCCGACCCAACCCGGTATCTCTCACTTGGCTTGCCTCTGCCATTTTGAACGGTGAGCCCGTGTGGGCACTGTTGTCCTCGCTTCTGTTACACGGGATCCTGCTGCTTATCTGTCTGGCTGGCTGGCGCCTGTTGCCCATAGAGCAGGCCCCCCCTTCGGTGATTTCGGTGTTTATCCAGCAACAGGAAGGCGAACCGGAAGCACCAAAGGTAGCGCGCTCTAAAAATTTGCCCACGGTTAAACACACAAAAGAACCTATTACCAATGAGATACACGATAATAAAGAGGTAAGGCCAGAAATCACTTCTTCGCCCTCATCGTCCCCGCTTGCCAAGCCCGAGGCTGGACGCGTCATGGCATCAGAGCCACCGATACACGCCACTGCTCACCAAGGGGATGGCTTGGGCAGCACTGCTCCCAACACTACTCCGGTGGCCGGGAAAGGCGAAGGCGCACCAACCGGCGAGGTGCTGGCCCGGCCACTCTACACAACCAATCCACCCCCGCCATACCCCCGGCTGGCCAGGAAACTTGGCCACGAAGGTGTTGTGCAGCTTGAGGTGCTGGTTTCCGTTGCCGGACATGTGGATGACCTGCGGATTGCCGCGAGCAGCGGCCATGAATCCTTGGACGCCGCGGCTCTGGAGGCGGTCCGTTCCTGGCGGTTTTCCGCCGGCCGGCGCAACAGACAGCCCGTGGCCATGCGGGTCCGGGTGCCGGTGCGTTTCAGCCTGCGAGCGGGGAGCTGAAAAAAAATGCAAGAAATCTTGAAAAAAACCGGTCGCGGTATCGTGCTTGCAGCCCCGTCCAGTGACAGCGGCAAGACCATGGTGAGCCTGGGACTGGGCGCGGCTCTGGTACGAGACGGCGCATCGGTGCAGTATTTCAAGTGCGGCCCGGATTTCATTGATCCCACCCTGCACCGGCTGGTGAGCGGCCGGGTGTCACGCACCCTGGATCTGCGGATGTGCGGCCCATCCTTTGTACGACAGAGCTATGCCCAACACTGCAATGCGGATTTCGTCATTGTCGAAGGGGTGATGGGGCTCTTCGACGGCGGAGAGGCCAGCACTGCCGCCTTGGCCAGAACCCTTGCGCTGCCGGTGGTGCTTGTGGTGGACGCTTCGGCCTGTGCCGAGAGCATCGCGGCCCTGGTGCATGGCTTTGAGTCCTTTGACCCGCAGCTCACCATTGCCGGAGTAATCTTCAACCGGGTTGGCAGCGATAGCCATTACCGGCTGCTTGCCCAGGCTGTGCAAGAGCATTGCCGGGCCGTGGTGTTGGGCGGGGTTCCCCGTCATGATGATTTTCTGGTTTCCGGTCGTCATCTCGGTCTCCACATGGACTACGACGAACCGCTTTCCTCGGAAAGAATCGGCAGGATCGCCGATGTCATGGCCCAACATGTCGATCTCGCGCTTTTGCGGGAGAAGGGCGCGGTCCTGCCCGAGATTCGCGGCCAGGCAGAGAGAATAAGCAATACAGCGCCGTGCGTTCGCCTCGGCATTGCCAGGGATGCGGCTTTTTGTTTTTATTATGAGGACAACCTCGACATGCTGCGGGCGGCTGGCGCGGAGTTTATTGTGTTCAGCCCCCTGGCCGACTCGAAGTTGCCGGACGACCTGGACGGTTTGTACCTGGGCGGCGGTTACCCGGAACTCCATGCGGAGGCCCTGGCTGCCAACCGTTCCCTCCGGGAAGAGATTGGCCGCCAGGCCAAGGCTGGGCTGCCGATCTATGGCGAATGCGGCGGCTTCATGTATCTTTGTGAGGCGCTGGTTACGGCAGAAGGCGCGGAATATCCCATGACCGGGGTATTTCCGGTAAAAGCCCGGATGCAAAAACGGTTGGTTCGGCTCGGCTACCACACGGCAACGGTTACAAAGAACACCCTGTGGCCCGAAGGTGCCCGCCTATTCGGCCATGAGTTTCACTATTCGGAGACAGACCCCATGCCCGACTGGGTTGAGAGGATGTATCGCCTTGATGACGACCGGCTTGAAGGGTTTTGCCTGAACAATACCCTGGCCGGTTACATGCATCTGCATCTGGGGTCCACCCCCGAGGCTGCCGCCCATCTCATCGAGTTTTGCCGCAGGCACGGCCTGGAGGCACAGTGATACAAAGAAACACCATTCTTTCCCTCATCCTCCTTGTTGCCATGCTTTCTCCGGGACCGAGTTTTGCGGCCACCGTGGTGGATCAGGCCGGCCGTACGGTATCGATCCCCAATGCGCCCAAGCGCATCGTTGCCCTCGCTCCCAGTCTGGCCGAGATCGTCTTTGATCTGGGACAGGGGGCCAGGTTGGTGGGGGTTACCCAGTTCAGCGACTTCCCGGCCGAGGCCAAGAGTCTCCCCAGGGTCGGCTCATATGTGCGGCTGGATCTTGAACGGATCGTGGCCCTCAAACCGGATCTCTGCCTCGGTATTCGGGACGGCAACCCCAAACATCAGGTGGAGAAAATCGAGGCTGCCGGGATTCCGGTTTACGTCATCGACCCACGCGATATCAAGGCAGTCATGGACGCCATCCGTGGAGTGGGCGGGGTGCTCGGGGTGCCGACCAAGGCCGAGACACTGGTGAGCGATATGTCCGACCGCATCGCGCAAGTGCGGCGGCTGGTGGCAACAACCCACTCCCGGCCACGGGTCTTTTTTCAACTCTACTCCCCTCCCATCGTCACCGCCGGCAGCAAAACCTTTATCCACGAGTTGATCACCATCGCCGGCGGCGTCAACCTGGGGGCCGGATCCGTTGACTATCCTCGCTTCAGTTGGGAAAAGGTCCTCTCCCTGGATCCGGAAGTGGTGGTGGTCACCGCCATGGGCAGCAAGCAGAAGCCGGAGCAGATGAAGGCGCAGTGGCAACAGTGGCCGCAGCTTGCTGCGGTGCGTTCAGGCCGGGTGCATGTGGTGAACGACAACCTCTTCGACCGGCCTACCCCGCGTCTCATAGACGCGATGGAGACGCTGCTTCGCATCCTCCATCCCGAGTTATTCGGAGCCGGCCATGTTCAGTGACCTTCGTCTTGGCGTCCGCTTAGCCCTGGTGACCATCGTGCTGGCCGGGCTCCTGACGGTAAGCTTCTTACTCGGCATGGGCATTGGCCCATCCGGCAACGGGATTTTCGAGCTGCTGGCCGCGGTTTTCGGCAACGGCGACCCGCAATCGGTCTTCAGTGTTATTGTCTGGAAGATCCGGTTGCCCAGGATTATCCTCGCCGCTGCGGTGGGTTCGACCCTCTCCTTGGGCGGGCTGGTATTTCAGGCCCTGCTCCGCAATCCGCTTGCCGAGCCGTACATCCTCGGAATCTCAGGCGGTTCGGCGGTGGGGGCAATCGGCGGCATGCTCCTTGGGTTTTCCCCCTTTCCCGGCATGGCCCTGGCCGCCTTTGCGGGCAGCCTTCTGATTCTTGTCCTGGTGGTCGGCCTGATCTCCGGCAACACCTCCATTGGCCGGGATTCCCTCCTCCTGGGCGGGGTAATGATGAATGCCTTCTGCGGGGCGATCATCATGTTTCTCATTTCCATTACCCAGACTTCGGAGGTTCACCAGATTCTCTTCTGGCTCATGGGCGACCTTTCCATGTCCGGTCTCGACCGGTTGCCGGTGCTGCTTACCATATTACCTTGTTTCGCCGTAATTTTCGTGCTGGCAAGGCCATTGAATCTGCTGCTGGCCGGACGGGAATCCGCGGCCAGCCTGGGGATCAACGTGCGACGGCTGACCATGCTGCTGTTGCTGGTCACCACCTGCATGGTGAGTCTGGTGGTGTGCCAGTCCGGGTTGATCGGTTTTGTCGGTCTGGTTATCCCCCATGTCCTTCGCTTGCTGCTGGGGCCGGACCACCGGCTGCTCGTGCCGGCCTGCATCCTGGGCGGCGCTTCCTACCTGATCCTCTGCGATCTCCTGGCCCGCACCCTGCCTACCTCTGGCGAGATGCCGGTGGGTATTGTCACGGCCCTCATCGGGGCACCGCTTTTCATCGTCTTGCTGTGGAGGTCGCGCCGATGCCGGTGATCTCTGTCACGGGACTTAATCTTTGCTACGGCAAGCGGCAGGTTTTGCAGGATATTTCCATGCACGTACACCGTGGGGAGTTCTATCTCATTATCGGGCCTAACGGCAGCGGCAAAACCAGCCTGCTCAAGGGTCTGGCCAATCTTCTTCCCATTGCCAAAGGGAAAATAGAGATTCTCGGCAAATCATTGACCAGCTATACCAGACGGCAATTGGCGTGCAAGCTTGCCGTGGTGCCTCAACAGATTTCCCTGGACTTCCCCTTTTCCGTAGCGGAGACCGTGCTCATGGGGCGGGCTCCGCATCTTGGCCTCATTGGAATTGAGGGGGCAGCAGACCATGCGTTGGCCCGGGAGGCCATGCATTTTACCGATGTGGCCCATCTTGCCGACCGCCCTCTTGACCAGTTGAGCGGCGGCGAAAGGCAGCGGGTGATCATTGCCAGGGCGCTCTGCCAGCAGCCGGAGATAATCCTGCTTGACGAGCCGACAGCCTCCCTGGACCCGGCCCACCAGATTCAGATCATGGATCTCATGGAGCGATTCCGGGTTGAAAAAGGCACTACGGTCATCATGGTCTCCCACGATCTCAATCTGGCCTCCCTCTATGGCGACCGCCTTCTCCTGCTCCATAATGGCAGAGTGGAAGTGGTGGGTCCGCCTAACGAGGTGCTCACTGCCGAGCGTCTTGCCGCCTGCTATGGCTGCGCCATGCTGGTCGAGAAAAATTCCCTGGGCCAGATGCCCCGCGTAACGCCAGTTCCGCAGAAATACTCTCTGGTTGTGTAAGCCGGGCCACGGACCGTTCTCGCCCTGTTGTGCCAAAACCATTACCATTTTCCTGCCGCCGTGACTTTCTCTGGTAAAATTTCCCCCTTTCGCCTACATTCGTATACATGGATTTGCGTCGGTCATGGCGCCGTTTCAACTACCGGAGAAATTACATGGAAACATTTGAACAACTTCTTGAAAAATCGACAAAAATACATGGTCACATCTGCGCCGGCCAGGTCATCGGGGTACGCATGTCCATCATTGGCCTGCGGGAGATCGACATCGACGACCCAAAGGCCCAGCGCAAAGAATTTTATGTGCTGGTGGAAATCGACCGCTGCGCCACCGATGCCATCCAGAGCGTCACCGGCTGTTCCCTGGGCAAGCGCTCCCTCAAATGGCTGGACTACGGAATCATGGCCGCGACCTTCGTCAACCTCAAGACCGGCAAGGCCGTGCGCATTACCGCTCTGGAGGAATCGCGGGAGACCTCGAAAAAATACTGCCCGGAAATCGGCGACAAATACAAGCAGCAGTTAGAGGCTTACCGGATCATGCCCGAGAAAGAGCTGTTCAAGATTCAGGCGGTCAAGATCATTGTGCCGGAAGAGGACATGCCCGGCCGACCCATCCGCCGGGTGCAATGCGCGCGTTGCGGCGACTGGGTTCAGGATTGCCGCGAGATTATTGAAAACGGCAAACCCTTTTGCAAGCCCTGTGCTTTAGGCCGCTACTACGAAATCAACTGAGCCCTTTGGGTAAGCGATCAGATGGCACCACATCTTGCGGCGATCGGCCCGGCTCACGTACTGAAGTACGCATCGCCGTCCCGCTTGCCGCAATCTGCGGCACCCTGTGACCGCTTGTAGCTGAGTTGAGCAGCTTACCTGATTTTATGCCCTTTATGATACAAACGAAACTTATACTGGGTGAGTTCCGTGGCTATTTGACCTTTGTGGGGTTACCCCGTGACAGGTTATTTTTTGGACTACAGAAAGGAGCACGACATGACCAAAACAATCCCGGTTGAGCAGGCCATAGGCATGGTTCTGCCCCACGACATCACCGAAATCCGCAGCGAAGAATTCAAGGGACGGGCCTTCCGGAAAGGCCACATCATCAAGGCCGAAGATGTCGAACGCTTAAAAAGCCTGGGCAAGGAAAACATCTATGTGCTGGAGCTGGGCGAAGACGACATCCATGAAAACGAAGCGGCCGAGCTGATGGCCGCGGCTCTGGCCGGACCAGGAACCTCGATTTCCGGGGAACCGGTGGAAGGCAAGCTCAACATCGTCGCGGCCCATGACGGACTGCTCAAGGTCGAGGTCGAGGCTCTGTATCAATTCAACCTGCTGGGTGAGGTGATGTGCGCCACCCTGCACAATAATACGCCGGTAAAGCAGGGCGAACAGCTGGCCGGCACCAGGCTCATCCCCCTGGTTTCAAAAAGAGGGATCGTCAACGTTGCCGTGGAGATCGCCGAAAAGGCAGGGGGAATCCTCAGGGTTGCCCAACTGAAGCAGGCCAAGGCCGGGCTGATCATCACCGGCAACGAGGTCTTTCATGGCCGGATCAAGGATGCCTTTGAACCGGTGCTGCGCCAGAAATTGGAAAAGCTTGGCTCGGAGGTGATTGCAGTCCGCTTCGCCCCGGATAACGTCGAGACCATCGCCGCGGAGATCAAGGCCTGCCTGAACGCTGGCGCGGATCTTATCATCACCAGCGGCGGCATGTCCGTGGACCCTGATGATGTAACCCGGCAGGGCATCGCCAGGGCCGGGGCCCAGAAGATCGTCTACGGTTCCCCGGTTTTGCCGGGAGCCATGTTTCTCGTGGGCTATATCGGAGAGGTGCCGGTGCTGGGGTTGCCTGCCTGCGGCATGTTCCACAGGATCACTATTTTTGACCTGATCCTGCCCAGGGTGCTGTGCGGGGAGAAAATAACCCGCCAGGATATTGCCAGATTGGGGCATGGCGGCCTTTGCCGGCAATGCAAGACCTGCGTTTACCCCATCTGCGGCTTTGGCAAATAGCCTTCACCGCCTATCTCTCAAAACAGAGTGCTACTGACGATCCTGGGGTCATTCTTCTCTTTCAGGATGAGTCTTTCCTGCGATGCAGCCAGGAAATTTTATCCCACAGGCCGCGGAGGATCTGCACTTCCTGCTCAGTCAGACCCTGACGGGCAAGCATCCGTCGAAAAGCACGGAGCAGATGTTCCGGATTCTGCGGATTGAGAAAGCCCACCTCGGAAAGCACCTGACGCATCTGGGCAAACATGGCTTCCAGGTTCTTTCCCAAAGCCGGCCGTTTTCCCCGCGTCTTGTCCTCGGCAGGCGCGGAAAATTTCAAGGAGGCCTCATACAGGCAGACCGCCACAGCCTGGGCCAGATTCATGGAAGGCAAATCCGAATGGGTGGGGATCGTCACACAGTATTGACAGAGATCCAGATCTTCGGTCTTAAGCCCCGTGTCCTCAGGTCCGAAAACAATTGCCGCCTTGGCCGTTTTTGCCAAAGCCGCAATGGTTGCGGCCGCCTCGGCCGGAAGCAACAACTCCTCCCGATATTTCCCGAATCGACGGGTTGTTCCCAAGGCCAGGTTTCTGTCGGCCAGGGCGAGAGACAGATTTTCATACACCTTGGCCCGTTCGAGAAGGTCGATAGCAGACACTGCCATATTGCGGGCTTCCGCCCCGAGATGGCTTGCCCGCGGCTGCACCAGACGCAACTCGCCGAAACCAAAATTTTTCATAACCCTGGCCACGGAGCCTATATTTCCAGCCCCCTTGGGCTCAACCAGAACAACAGATAGATTAGCACAAGACATAGACATTGATTGGGCGCCTGTTAGAAATACACTTAAACTATCGTCACTATCCAGCTTGAACGATGCGCTCTTTCCGGACAGTTCATTCTTCCGACAGGACAGTGCCAACCGGAAAAGACTTCTCGAGATTCAACGGACCTGCAGGTTATCGACAATGCCCTTGACACCCTCTACGGAAAAAATCAGATCAAGGACCTTCTTCTTCGATTCCTGAGGCGCCACAATGCCAGTAACATGAGCGGAGCCTGAGTAAACATCCACGTCGATTATACCAGTTAAATTGTACTCGGAAAACGCCTTGATCCCTAACCCTATATTCTTCACAGTTACAAGCCACATTTGTCCCCTGAAAAATCTGCTAATCTTGCCACGATTGTTCCTCAACGCGAAAGCAAAGATTTTCGGCAAATAAAATCGCCGATTTCTCCTTTCTTGGTAATCCCTCCTTTTGCTTTCGCAGAAAAAAATACACCCTCCGCTTTTTTTCTGTTGCACAATAAGAAAAGCCGGGGTATCGTATCAAAACTAAAATAAATTTAATTAGAAGTAATACCCCTTCATGATATCCATCCAGCCGTGTTATTTCTCTCCTGCATCGTCAGTCTCCTCAAAGTTTCTGCCGACCACATACACAAAAAAACATATCCTTTAAAAGTGGAACATCCCCGGACGAACATATTGTCGATTTCACCCCTGACGCACTCCATCGTCATTCCTGACACCTTCCGGCATGCCAATAAAAATAACAAAAAATATCTCAGTGATCTTGGAAAAGACACTGCTTTACGCGATGCAGCTCCAGTTTCCCCATTACGCCGCATCGCCAATTGCACAAAGGAGTTCTAATGAGTTTTGATGAGTTTCAGTTTCACCCCCAGATAATTGCCGGCATCGAGGCCTGCGGTTATACTTCCCCAACCCCCATCCAGCGCGAGGCCATGCCTCCCATTCTCGCTGGCCGCGATATCCTTGGTCTTGCCCAGACAGGCACCGGCAAAACGGCAGCCTTCGTACTCCCGCTCCTGCAACGCCTCCAGTCCGGACCCCGTAAAAAAGTACGCGCGCTTATTGTTGCCCCCACCAGGGAACTTGCTGAACAGATTCATGAAAATATCGGCACCATGGCCGGACAAACCAGACTGCGCAGCGTTGTTATCTATGGCGGAGTCGGCAAACCCGGCCAGATCAAGAAAGTCAGAGAGGGCGCGGAAATCATCGTTGCCTGCCCCGGACGTCTACTTGATCACCTGAATGACAAGACCATAAACCTCCGGGAGGTTGAGGTACTGGTTCTCGATGAAGCCGACCATATGTTTGACAAGGGTTTCCTGCCTGACATCCGACGGATCATGAAGCATCTGCCGACCAAACGTCAAAATCTCGTTTTTTCCGCCACCATGCCCGCAGAAATCCGGCACCTTGCGGAAGATATCCTGAACGACCCGGCAGTTGTCCAGATCAATCACACCCAGGCCGTAACGGCCATCTCCCATGTGCTCTTCCAGGTCACCAAAGAGAATAAGACCGCCATGTTGAAAAGCATCATGGCCCAGGAAGAGACGAAAACCACCTTGATCTTCACCAAGACAAAACACAAGGCAAAAAGCCTTGCCCTGCACCTGGAAAAATCCGGACTCAGTGCAACCTCTCTCCAGGGCAACCTGTCCCAGCAGAAACGCCAGCAGGCCTTGGACGGTTTCAAGAATGGGACCTTCAAGGTTCTGGTTGCCACGGACATTGCCGCTCGCGGTATTGATGTCTCCGGCATTTCACATGTTATCAATTATGATGTCCCGGACACGGTCGAAGCTTATACGCACCGGACTGGCCGCACCGGCCGGGCCACCAGAACAGGGGAAGCCCTTACCCTGGCGTCACGCGAAGATGGCAGCATGATTCTGTCCATCGAGCGCACCTTGGGCAAAAAAATGATCCGCAGAGACGTGCCCGGTTTTGTCGCCGAGGCTTGCAACCTTGAAGAACCACTCAAGACTCGCGGCGAGAGACCGATGAGAAAAAAACCTGCCCCTGCCGGATCGGGGAGAAACAAACGCACCAGGGCCTCGTCCTTTGATTTTGGCATCCAGGTTCCCGCACAACGACGGTAAATCGGTTTGGGCAACCAAACCTCCAGTCGTGATATCAAACGATATCTCGGCTTTATAACAAAGTGGTTCCTACGTGGAACCGAGCACAAAGGAGTAGTACAAGATGGCAGAAGGCACAGTTAAATGGTTTAATGATTCAAAGGGTTTTGGTTTTATTGAGCAGGATGGCGGCAAGGATGTATTCGTACATCATTCCGCAATCCAGGCCCAGGGCTTCAAATCTTTGCAGGAAGGCGCCCGGGTAACCTTCGACGTTGTGGACGGCCCCAAGGGACCTTCCGCAGCTAATGTCGTTCAACTTTAATAACCCCGGTTTGGGCAACCAAACCTCCAGTCGGAATATCAACCGGTATTTCGGCTTTATAACAACGTGGTTCTTACGTGGAACCGAGCACAAAGGAGTAGTACAAGATGGCAGAAGGCACAGTTAAATGGTTTAATGATTCAAAGGGTTTTGGTTTTATTGAGCAGGACGGCGGCAAGGATGTATTTGTACATCATTCCGCAATTCAGGCGCAGGGCTTCAAATCTTTGCAGGAAGGCGCCCGGGTAACCTTCGACGTTGTCGACGGCCCCAAGGGACCCTCCGCAGCCAATGTCGTTCAACGCTAACACCTGTTGAATGATATTTTAAAGCCCCGCTTCGGCGGGGCTTTTTTTATGCTATGGGCTGTTGAGAACAAGACCATCTGCGTGGAATAGTACGGGGAATGAATCAAAAGACAAAAAAAAGGAGTTACGTCGATTGACGTAACTCCTTGATTTCTCACTTGGTGACCCCTACGGGACTCGAACCCGTGTTACCGGCGTGAGAGGCCAGCGTCCTAGACCACTAGACGAAGGGGCCATGTTGTGCGCAGTTTTTTAAATGATGGAAGAGAGTTTGTCAATCTTTTATTCCTCTTCCTTGCTCAGCCCGCCGGGGAGAAACCCCGCAACCAGCCGGTCTTAATCCATAAATTTTCGTAACCGTTCAGCAGCACCAAATCTTCGGACGATCGGCCCGGCTTACGAACACGGGGTACGCAGCGCCGGTCCGCTTGTCCAAATCTGCGGCAATGGCACTGCTGAACGGTTACAGTCCGGTTGTTTTAGTACTTTGGTGACCGCCCCGGTGAACGGTCATAAATTTTCTGCCCGCCTGTTCCGCCCGCGCAAGGGTGGCCTCATCCTTAGCCATGTCTCCACGGCTGTCCATGCCCTTGACGACAAACTCCCCGCCGTAGCTCAACCCCATGGCGTCAAAGCCATACCTGGCGGTAAGAATCGCCCCGTCAAAAACCTTTTCCCCGTGGGTGGCGGCCACCGCCACCAGGAACCCCTTGCGGTTGGGATCCTTGCGCCACTCGCCTTTTTCGATCTCCAGCCGTTTCCTGTTCCACAGGGCCTGACAACGATCGACAAAGGCCTTGGCCTGGGCGGTAATCCCGTAAAAATAGATGGGGGAAGCGAGAATCACCCGCGGCACGGCGAGGATTTTTGGGTACAGCTCCTGCATGTCGTCTTCCAGGACGCATTCCCCGGTCTTGTCGCAGCCGCCGCAAGCGATGCAGGGCTGAATCCGCAGATCATAGAGGCGGATCAATTCGACCTCGCCCCCCGCCGCTGTAACCCCTTTCAGGACGGCGCGGAGCAAGGTCTCGGTATTGCCTTTTTTTCGCGGACTCCCGCTCAAAGCCAGAACTTTCATCTCATTTCTCCCTTTCGCAATCGCCAACCGGCGGGGACGGCAGCCGGTTATAAAACAGGGCCTCGTCCCGTAACGCCAGGGCTGTCTCATCGTTTAAAAATCTGGCTGCGCAGCGCCAGCGCCAGTTCCCCTGCGAGGTGCCAGGAACATTCATCCGGCAGTCGCTGCCAAACCCCAGCACATCCTGAAGCGGCACAATCACCAGATTGGCCACCGAACCATAGGCCAGGCGGATAAAATCCCAATGCACTGGGCTGCCCGGTCGGCTGTGGGCATAGCGCATGGCCTTGGCCTTGCTAGCCTGCATAACCGTATCACTTAAGTACCATCCCAGGGTCGTATCATTATCATGGGTGCCGGTATAGACTACACAATTCACCGTGCTGTAGTTGTGGGGCAGATAGGCGTTGTGTTCGTCGGAATCAAAGGCAAACTGCAGCACCTTCATCCCCGGAAAACCGAAGGTATCGCGGAGCAGCTCAACCTCCGGGGTGATCACCCCCAGATCCTCAGCGATGATCGGCAGATCGCCCAGATGCTTTTTCATCTCGGAAAAAAATGCCAGCCCCGGCCCTTTGATCCATTGCCCGTTGACCGCGGTCTCTTCTGCGGCCGGGATCTGCCAGAATGCCTCAAACCCGCGAAAATGATCGATGCGGACGACATCCACCGTTTGGCAGATATGACGGAAACGCTGCCCCCACCAGGCGAGCAGGGGCACATTTATGTCCCCCCATTCGCTGTACCATTTAAAAAGCGGATTGCCCCAGCGCTGCCCGGTTTCGCTGAAATAATCAGGGGGCACACCCGCCACATGAGTCGGTTGCCCGGTTTCGGGATCCAGGAGAAAGCATTCCTGGTGCGCCCAGACATCGGCGCTGTCCAGGGCGACATAGATGGGAATATCGCCGATAATCCGGATGCCATGACAATGGGCGTAATCCGACAAGATCCGCCATTGGGAAAAAAAACAAAACTGGACAAATTTATGAAAAATGACCCGTTCCGCCAGGGTTTCTCGCCACTGAGCCAGGGCCGCAGGCTCCCGGCTGGCAAGTCCGTCCGGCCAGGAAAACCATGGGGCCGCGGCAAACTTCTCCCGCAAGGCCATAAAAAGCGCATAGTCATCAAGCCATTCCATTGTTTGGCAGAAATCCGCGAAGGGCGCCGAAGCACCGCCCCGCTTAAACTCCTGAAAAGCAAGCGCCAGAATCTTTTCGTTGAAGGCCCGGACCGCGGCAAAATCGACCAGGTATTCGGAAAAATCGGGGGGGACTTCCAGCTGCTCCCGCCGGAGAAGTCCAGCCTCGCCAAGCTGGGCTGGATCAATGAGCAAGGGATTGCCGGCAAAGGCGGAAAGGCTCATGTAGGGAGAATTGCCGGAGATGGCGCTCACTGTACCGTACGGGAGGATCTGCCAATGGGCCTGACCGGCCGCTTCGAGAAAATCGATGAACTCGAAGGCACCATGACCAAGGGTGCCGATGCCGAAAGACCCAGGCAGAGAGGTAAGATGCAGAAGGACGCCGCTGCTTCGCTGGTTGTGCATGGTTGTCTCTCTCTTTAGTGCCCATCCGGAAACGGCTCTTTCGCCCGATTGCCGCGTTGCTCAGTCGCCGAAAAATGCTCACGTACCACACATGTACGCTCCGCCTTTTCGTCTTCCTCGCGCCTTGCACTCGAACGAAATTGCTCGTTTCCGGACAGACACTATTTGACTGTCTTGGCCGTGCGGCGCAACGGCAAACAGGGATGCCTGCCTGTATCATACAGAATGGCAGCCCCTCACTCCAATGAAAAAATCCCTGACGATCCCGCGACCCCATCTGCCGGAAATATTTTCCCTCACAGCAAGCAATTGCCTATCCCGTAGCCAACCGGTATTATAAGAGAAATATCATCCGCTTCAAAAAAAGGAGCTCGCAACATGAATCTTTCCAGCCTTGGCAATTTTATCGGGGGCATCGGTCTCTTCCTGCTCGGGATGCAGCTCATGACCGAGGGCCTCAAGATTGCTGCGGGCAATACCCTGCGCTCCATCCTGGAACGATCAACTTCCACTCCGCTCAGGGGCATCCTTTCCGGCATTTTAATCACCTCGCTGGTGCAGTCCTCCAGCGCGGTGACCGTGGCCACCATCGGCTTTGTCAACGCCGGGCTCATGGATCTCCTCCAGGCCATCACCATTATCTACGGAAGCAATATCGGCACCACCATGACCGGCTGGCTGGTAAGTCTGGTCGGCTTTCAATTCGACATAAAGATCTTTGCCCTGCCCCTCATCGGCATCGGCATGTTCCTGCGCATCAGCAAAGGCCGCAGCCGTTATGGAGCCCTGGGCGAAACGCTGTCCGGTTTCGGTATTTTTTTTCTGGGGATCGACCTGCTCCGAACCACCTTTGCCGGGACGGGAGTCAACCTGCCGCTCGTTCTTATTGACACCAGCATAGGAAGTCATTTTGCCTTCCTGGTCATCGGCTTTCTCCTCACCGTGGCCGTGCAATCTTCCAGCGCGGCCATTGCCATAACCCTCACCGCCACAGCCGGCGGCTTTGTCCCTCTGGAGAGCGGCGCCGCCCTGGTCATCGGCGCCAACATCGGTTCAACCTCAACCGCCGCCCTGGCGGCGCTGGGCGCCACCGCCAACGCCAAACGGGTGGCCACGGCCCATGTCATCTTCAATCTGGTAACCGGCCTTGTGGCCCTGTTGATGCTGCCTTTTCTCATTAAGGCCCTGATCATCTTCCCGCAGCTCCTGCATGTGCAGACCAACGCCACAATTCTGCTGGCCCTGTTCCATTCCGCCTTCAATATTCTGGGGGTCTGCCTGATGTGGCCGTTCAGCCGAAGCATGGTCATAATACTCAAAAGGTATTTCCGCTCCCATGAAGAAAACGAGGCGCAACCCCTCTATCTGGACAAAAATATCGCCGCCACTCCGGTGCTGGCCTTTCATGCCCTGGCCAAAGAGGTTGAACGAATCGGCAATATTTCCCGCCGCATGGCCGAAAGCGCCATAAGCAGCGAGACCGGCCCCAGCCCCCAGCTTGACGCCGACCGCCATGTCCTGCTCCAACTGGAGCTCGAAGTGGGCAATTTCATCAACCTGATTCGCCGGGGCAATCTGCCGGAGGAGCTTGACCATGTGCTCCCCAACGCCCTGCGGGTGACCAGCTATTACCGGGAGGTTGCGGATGTCTCGCTCAGGATCGCCCAGATGCAGCAACAGAGCCGCCTGGTGTCGAATAATACCACCCTGTCCCAGGAAATAGGGCTGTACAAACAACATGTGGTTAAACTGCTTGAGTTGACCGATGTGGCAAGGGAAGACTATGAGCCGGAGGAATGCGCCGCGTTGTTTCAGGAAACCGAGGAGATGTACCGCCATCTCAAATCAAGCCTGCTCAAGGCGGGAACCAAGGCCCTGCTGCCGGTGGGGCTGATGGTCGCGCTGATCGACCTGATGAGCGATATCCGGCGCATTGCCGACCAGATTGAAAAAGGTGCCCTCTATCTTACCACCTTGACCAAGGCCATGCCGGTTGAGGCGGAGGAGGCCGCCTCAGCCCAGACTGCGGCATGATCGGGGTACGTCACCGATAATCGTTCACCAGAAGCGTTGAAATTGCAGATTTTCCTGGACTGTAAACGTTTACCGGGTGCCCCAGATGCGCGCAAGCGGCCTGCGAAGTGTGCAAGTCGCACATGAGCAGGCCGCTGACAAAGCAGATGGGGTGCCCGGTGAACGTTTACCGTCACCGATACAGACCTTGGGCCTCGATGTAGTCCGCCACCGCTCCGGGGACCAGCGCCCGTATGGAACTGCCCTGCCTGACGGCTTCCCGGATCTCGGTGGAAGAAACCTTCATCGGCGCCATGGCCACCGGATAAATGACGCCCCGGCCAGGCTCTCCCTGCCAACACCCTTGGTTTTCCGCCAAGGTATAGCCGGGAAAATTTGCCGCCACAGTCTGCCCGCAGGACTGCCGACAATGATCCGGCCGACCGATCACCACGAAAGAGGCGTAATCCAGCAGGTGTCGGTTGGCCTTCCAGGTATGGATCTCGGCAAAGGCATCCATGCCGATGATAAAAAACAGTTGCGCCTCCTTACCAAGGGTCTGCTGGAGAGTGCGCAGGGTGTCAATGCTGTAGGATACCCCCCCCCGTTCCGCTTCCAGACGGGAGACGAAAAATCCGGAACGGTCGGCAACCGCCAGATCAAGCATGGCAGCCCGGTGGGCAAAAGGAGAAATGGCATAGGTCGGCTTGTGGGGCGGCAGAAAGGCAGGAACAAAAAGGATGCTTGAAAGGGCCAGCGCCTGCCGGACCGCCTCGGCAACGGCCAGATGACCATGATGCACCGGGTCGAAGGTGCCGCCCAGAATGCCGACCCGCCTGCCGAGATTGCGCGGAAGTTCCACCCTGCTCTCTCCGGAGGCCAGCTTAAGCGCGAACCTGGCCGTCTCCGTAGACGATGAACTTTCTGGTGGTCAATTCCTTAAGACCCATGGGGCCATAGGCGTGCAACTTGGTGGTGCTGATGCCGATCTCGGCGCCCAGACCAAACTGACCGCCGTCAGTGAACCGGGTGGAGGCGTTGATCATGACCGCCGAGGCATCAACCTCGCGGAGGAAGCGCTGGCCATTGGCATAGCTGTTGGTGACGATGACCTCGGTATGCTGGGAGCCGTACTGGACAATATGGTCCATGGCTGCGTCAAGATCGGCAACCACCCGGACCGCCAGGATCAAATCGAGAAACTCCATCCCGTAATCGGTGGGCAGGGCCGCGGTGATCTCCGACAGAATCGCCTTGGTCCGCGGGCAGCCCCGCAGCTCAACCCCGGCTTTCTGCAACTCACTCCAGACCTTGGGTAAAAAAGAATCGGCGATCTCCTCATGGACCAGCAGCCCCTCCAGGGCATTACACACCCCGGGCCGCTGCACCTTCCCGTTCATCACGATGTTTACTGCCATGCCCAGATCCGCGCTGGCATCGACAAAGACATGGCAGACTCCCTTGTAATGCTTGAGTACCGGGATGCGGGAGTTATCAGCCACGAAACGAATCAAGCTCTCTCCGCCGCGTGGGATGATCAGGTCGATCTGCTCATCAAGGGCGAGCATGGCCGTTACCGCCTCACGATCGGTGATCGGAATCACCTGCACGGCCGCGGCCTCGATCTGCTCTGCAGCCAGGACCTCCTGCAACACCTTGGCCAGGGCCAGGTTGGAATGGATGGCCTCGGAGCCGCCCCGCAAGAGGATGGCATTGCCTGCCTTGAGACAAAGGGCCGCCGCGTCCACGGTCACATTAGGCCGCGACTCGTAGATCATGCCGATAACCCCCAGCGGGATGCGCATCCGGCCGACGGTGATGCCGCTTGGCCTCTTGACCATCTCGTCGATCTCCCCCACCGGATCGGGCAAGGCGGCAACCTCGCGCAACCCCCCGACCATGCTGTCGAGTACCTTATCGCTGAGGGCCAATCGGTCGAGCATGGCACCGGACAACCCCTTGGCGCGGCCCGCAACCAGATCCTTTTCATTCTCCTGCTGGATATAGCTCTTCTGGGCAAGAAGCGCCTCTGCCATTTTCAGGAGGGCGTTGTTCTTGGCCGTGGTGGAAAGATTGGCCATGTTGCGGGAACCCTTTTTGGCCGCCTTTGCCATCTGCTTGATAGTTTCCTGAATGGACATGTCTTGCTCCTTTAGAAGCTGTCAGCTGTTAGCCGTCAGCTTATGACTCTCAGAGAATCACCAAATTATCTCTATGAATAACCTCGTCACTGTCCTTGGCACGCTCCAGCACCTCTTCAATCCGGCTGGTCTTCACGCCCTTGATCCGGTCGATATCGCCGGAGGTGTAATTGACCAACCCGGCGGCCAAGGAGTCGCCCTGTTCGTTTAAGCAATGGACCGGCGCCCCGATGCCGAATTTGCCTCTGACCTCGAGAATGCCTGAAGGAAGCAGGCTTTTCCCCCCTTGCAGCACAGCCTTGCAGGCCCCGGCATCAAGGACCAGCGCCCCTTGCGGCCGCAGGGTATAGGCAATCCAGTGTTTGCGGCTCGCCAGTTTTTCCGCCTGGGGCAGAAAAAAAGTGCCGACCAGCTCTCCGGCAAAAAGCCGGGAGATGGTGTCCGGCTCCCGGCCCGGGCCGATGAAGGAACAGCCGCCCCGCGCCGCCACCATCTTGGCCGCCTTGATCTTGCTCCCCATGCCGCCGGTACCCACGCCACTTTGCACCTTGCCGACCATGGCCTGCACCGCAGCATCGATTTTGGCCACAGTGTAAACCGGTCGGGCCTCGGGATTGATGAGGGGATTAGCGGAAAACAGGCCGGAGACATCGGTCAGACAGACAAAGATATCCGCCTCGGTGAGATTGGTGACCATGGCTCCCAAGGCATCGTTGTCGCCAAAGCGCAGCTCTTCCACGGAGACGGTATCGTTTTCGTTGATGATGGGGACCAGGCCCCAATCCAGCAGGGTAAAGAGAGTGTTGCGGACATTGAGATAACGATCCCGATGGGACAGGGCTTCGTGGGTAAGGAGAACCTGGGCCACCTTCTGGCCCAGCTGTTCGAAGATCTTCTCGTAGGAGCGCATCAGGCTGCTCTGGCCGATGGCGGCGGTGGCCTGTTTTTCCCGCAGGGTCAGGGTTCGATCGCCAAGCCCCATCTTCCTGCGCCCGGCCGCGACCGCGCCGGAACTGACCAGAATCACCTGTCGGCCGCTCTGCTTAAGGGCGCAAATCTCCTTGGCCAAATTGTCCAACACGGGCAGATTCAACCCTTCGCCAGTGGTAAGCACGGCGCTGCCCACCTTGATCACCACCCTTTTGGCCCGGTCGAGAAACCGGCGGCGCAACGCCAAGTCTTCGTCATGTTCCATCGCTGTGGTCATCACGCCTCTCTTAATGGCGTCGCAAAAAACCGATCTACTGCGTTGCGGCGCAACTTTTTGGTTAGAACCTAGTTACGAACAAGCTCTGAGTCATCTTCCTCAATGGGCTGAACTTTTTGCGCGTCCATCTTGCGGAGCTCCAGCATCTCTCCCAGCACTTCCTGCAACCGAGCAAGCCCTTGCCCGGTAAGCGCCGAAATGGCAAGCGGCTGGACCCCTTCCGCTTTCAAAAACAGCTCTTGTAAGACCCCAAGGCGTTGCTCGTCTTCCAGCAGATCAATCTTGTTAAGCACCACCAGCCGCTGCCGGTCCATCAGCTCTTCATTGTAGACCCGCAGCTCGTTTTCCAGGGTGCGGTATTCCTGCAACGGCTGCTCATCATCAGTGGAGGCGTCAATGACATGGAGAAGAATATGAGTACGTTCGATATGGCGGAGAAACTTGTGGCCAAGCCCGGCTCCGGTGTGCGCTCCCTCGATCAGCCCGGGAATATCGGCAATGATGCAATCGTCGTAGTTAGCCAGATGCATAACGCCAAGCTGCGGCTCAAGGGTGGTGAAGGGATAGGGCGCCACCTTAGGATTGGCGGCGGACAGCTTGGAAAGCAGGGTTGATTTCCCTGCGTTGGGCAGACCGATCAGGCCGATGTCCGCCAGCAACTTCAGCTCGATGCGCAGCCAATGCTCCTCGCCGTCTTGGCCCTTGGTGGCAATGCGGGGCGCCCTGTTCTGGGCCGAAGCAAAATGAACATTGCCTTTGCCTCCTTCGCCGCCACGGGCGGCGAGAAAACGGTCCCCCTCGTGCAGCAGTTCGGCCAGCACCTCGCCGGTTTCCGCGTCCTTGAGGATGGAGCCCAAGGGGACATACAAGGTAAAGTCTTCCCCTTTACGGCCATACATCCTTTTGCCCCGGCCGGGGGTGCCATTTTGCGCAAGAAAGTGGGATTTAAAACGAAAATCCAGAAGAGAGGCAAGCTTGCGGGAAGCTTCGATCGTAACCGAGCCTCCATCGCCGCCATCACCCCCGTCGGGGCCGCCTTTGGGAACAAACTTCTCCCGTCGGAAACTTAAACAACCATTGCCGCCGTCGCCGGCCTTGACAAAGAACTTTGCTTCATCGATAAACGCCATCGTCGCCGCCAGTAAAAGATTGCTGCCGGAGACTGCCGCGGCACGGTACCGTGCAAACGCAGCAGTGAGCACTCACAATTATGGAGGGGTCGTCACGAAGCAACCACTGCCGGGCGATTATCCCGTTCAGCAGTACTGCTTCGTTACGTCTCCTTACGCTGCTATCTCTACCTTGGCTTCAACCGGGTAGATGCTGACCCGTTTTCTGTCGCGGCCGAATTCTTCGTATTTCACCACGCCGTCAATCTTGGCAAACAGGGTATAATCGCGACCCAGGCCGACATTCTTCCCAGGGTGGATTACGGTGCCAACCTGGCGGACCAGGATATTGCCGGCCCGAACAACCTGTCCGCCGAATCTCTTGATCCCTCGCCGCTGCGAGTTACTGTCACGACCATTTTTCGAGCTGCCGCCCGCTTTCTTATGTGCCATAATAACACCTCGTGTGTTTCAATCCTGATGGCAATGTCCACACCCATCAGTTATTTTTTCAACTACCCAGATCGTTTCCAGTTCTGCTCAGGCGGAAATTTCCTTGATCTCAAGGGAGGTGAAAGGCTGACGATGGCCAGTTCTTACACGATAGGCCTTGCGGCGTCTCTTTTTGAAGATCAAAACCTTTTTGGCCTTATCCTGTTCCACAATGCAAGCCATGACCTTGGCCCCGCTGAGAACGGGCTGGCCAATCTTGACCTCCTCCCCATCGGCAATGAGGAGAACATCGGACAATTCAATGGTATCACCAATATTGCCGGCAAGTTTCTCAACCCGGACCCGTTCGCCAGGTGCAACCTGATACTGTTTACCGCCGGTACGAATGATTGCGTACATAATTCCTCCAACAACTGAACTCTTCAACAGATAAACGACTGATGCCAGCCGACTCGGTGAACAACGCTTCTTTTTTTGTCCCGCACCAAAACAGCCTCAATTGCTGCTAATAACCATCAGTTAAAACCTGCCTGAACAAGCTAATCTCGCCTGGTGCGTGAAACCGATCTTAATACCATACAGGGCTAAGTTGTCAAGCAAGAATATTCCCTGTTCCTGCCAAACCTGTAACCATCTCACTCTTTCGCCGGTCCGTGCCTGGACGATTATTCCCTGCCCCAGCAGATTTCATATTTTTCCAGATGAACATCCCGGACCGGCTCAACAATAATCTGCTTGCCTGTTTTACCCTGGAGGTAGTCAATGGTCGCCGCCTCCTCCTTGAGCATCATGGTCGCCACCTTCGGGTGCACCTTGAGAACGACATTGTCGGCTATAGCCTTTCCGGCCTCGCGCTCCAGCTTGCGGAAAATCTCATAACAGATGGTCCGGCTCGACTTCAACATGCCGTCGCCGTGACAGTAAAGGCATGGCTCACACATCATATGCCGCAGGTCCTCCCGGTTTCGCTTGCGGGTCATCTGCACCAAGCCGAACTCGGAAACCCTGAGGATATTGATCCGGCTCTTGTCCTTTTTGGCTGCCTCCTTGAAAGCGGCAAAAACCTCATTCCGATGGTTCTCCTCTTCCATGTCGATGAAGTCGACAATGATGATGCCGCCGATATTGCGCAGCCTGAGCTGATAGGCGATTTCCTTCACCGCCTCCATGTTGGTCTTGAAGATGGTTTCCTCTAAGCCGCTTTTGCCCACATAACGGCCGGTATTCACATCGACAACCGTCAGGGCCTCGGTGGTTTCGATGATGATGTAGCCGCCGCAGCGGAGCCAAATCTTTTTGTCCAGTGCCCGGTTGACCTCCATCTCGACGCCATGGGCGTCAAACAGGGGAATCTGGCTGTCTGAAAGCTCCACCCGACCCCGCAACCGCGGGGCAAAAGTTTCCACAAAATGCTGCACCCGGTTAAAGGTTTTCTGGTCATCGACCACAACCCGCTCCACCTCCGGAGAAAAAATATCGCGCACCACCCGCAAGGTAATGTCTAGATCCTCATACACCAGACTCGGGACAGGAGTCTCCCGGGTCGCGATATCCTGGATTTCTCCCCAGGTATGCAAAAGAAACTCCATGTCCGCTTCAAGATCTTCGTTGGTGGCGTTCTCCGCCACGGTCCGCACGATAAAGCCGGTGCCGGCCGGCCGCAGGGTTTCAATATCCTGCCGTAGCTGCTTGCGGACGGTTTCGTCTTCGATCTTGCGCGAAATCCCGATATGGTCGGTCATGGGCATGAAGACCAGATTCCGGCAAGGCAGGGTGATATTACAGGTCAGCCTGGCCCCCTTGGTGCCCAGGGGCTCCTTGCAGATCTGCACCATAATCTCCTGCCCCTCGGTAAGCAGATCGCCGATGTTCAGACCGGGAGTGCGCCGCGACAGAGATTCGGTGGGCTCGTTGCCGCAACAACTGCTGCAATCATCAGTCGGATCGCTTTTGGCCAGACGATTTTCAAATTCGTCCTGGCTGATATGAACATCATCCACATAGAGAAACCCGGTGCGATCCAGACCGATATCCACAAAGGCGGCCTGCATGCCGGAGAGGACCCGGACCACCTTCCCCCGGTAGATATTGCCCACCAGCCCCTTCTCCCTGGGCTGCTCCAGGTAAAATTCCACCAGATTACCGTGTTCCACCAGGGCAATCCGGATCTCGTAGGGTGTAGCATTGATCAGTAGTTCGCTAGGCATGAATTTCACCAGACAGGTAAATTAAAAAAGTTTTAAAAAAACTCATAACGCAGAGGCGCAAAGTCGCAAAGTTTTCATCCTTTTATTTCAGCATATTGCCTTTGCGCCTCTGCGTCTTGACGTTACGTTTTTCAGTTGTTACACGATCATCAAATACGGTTCACTCGCCACCTTCAACACCCTGGCCCGGCGGATCTCATCTTCGGGCAGAGCAAAAAGCTTGGCCGCCACCTCAAGGGGCTTGCCGCCCGGCTGGCTGGGCGCGTTGAACAAAGAAAGCTCCAGCTGGCCATCCGGAGTCAGCCGCAGACCATGCAGCAGGGGCCGCAAATCGAGCTGCCTTTCCAGACCCTTGCGGACAACCACCACCGGCAGACTCTCCTGGGCCATGACCCGATCCAGCTCCTCCTGGGCGGGGAGGATCGGCAAGCGAATATGGTAGGTGGTGACCATAGTGCCGGGATGCTCCTTGCCTGCCAGCACCGCCTGATTCAAGACCAGCCCCTCAGGGAGCTGCCGGTTCATCGCCGGCACAAAGGCGGCGAGATCGGCAAGCGGCTCCCGGAGATCGATGAGGACAAACTCCGCCAGGCTTTCCGTACCCAGGGGCAGGGCCGGACTGAAGGAAACCTTGGGAGTCGGATTAAAACCCTGGGAAAAATTAAGCGGCAGCCTGGCCCGGTTGAAGGCCCGGAAAAAAACCTGAAGCAGCTCCAGATGGCTGAGCAGCCTGGCATTACCCAGCCGGGAATAGGTGAGCTTGTAAACAAAATGCGGGCGGAGAACCTGTTTTCCGGAGGTCTCCTCCGGCCGCGATGTTTCCGGGGCAGCCGCTCCGGCCACGCCATCCTCCTTCTTGCGATGATGCACCACGGGCTTGAGGATTTTCAGGTCGCAAACCCCGCAGTGCTGGCAGCCATGCACCCGGCAGTCCGGGGTATATTCTTCCCGCAAGGCCTTGCCATATTCCTCGGCAAAAAAGTCATCCCGCACCCCGACGCCAAGGTGCTGCCAGGGCAGAGGCTCATCCACCTCCCGCCGGCGCAGGTAGCTCTCCAGCTCCAGGCCGCAGGCAGTCGCAGCCTCTTGCCAGCGGGTAAGCTCAAAATGCTCGGACCAGGCATCCATGCGCGCGCCCCGCTGCCAGGCCTCCTCCAGCAAGCGGCTTAACCGGCGGTCGCCCCGGGAAAAAACCCCTTCCAGAAAGCTCATCCGCGGATCATTGCGTTTCAGGGTGCAGTTCTTGCCATAAAGCCGCTTCTTGACTGTATCCATCCGCGCATAGCCTTCTTCGATGGATAGCTGCGGCTCCCGCTCAAACACGGTATGGGGCTTAGGAACAAAGGTGGCGGCGCTGACGTTCACCCGGCAATTGCCGCCTTTTCCGGCCTTGAGTACCTTCTGGGCCAGGGCCGGGATCGCAGCCACATCCTCCTCGGTTTCAGTGGGCAGGCCGAACATGAAGTAGAGCTTGATCAGTTTCCAGCCCAGGCCGTAAGCGGCATCCGCCGTGGCCAGCAGGTCTGCCTCGGTGATCCCCTTGTTGATCACCCGCCGCAGCCGGTCGCTGCCGGCCTCCGGAGCCAGGGTAAAGCCGGTCTTACGCACCCGCTTGATCTGCTCCATGATCGCCGGGGTTAGGGTGCCGACCCGTAAAGACGGCAGGGAGACGGAGACATGCTCTTTGGCAAAACGGTTCATCAGCCGGACGAGCAGCTCGCTCAGGCAGGAATAATCGCCGGTGGAAAGCGAAAGCAGAGCCAGTTCCTCGAAGCCGCCCTCGGCAATGCCTTTTTCCGCCAGAGCAAAGATCTTCTCCGGGGTGCGCTCCCGCACCGGTCGGTAGATCATGCCCGCCTGGCAGAAACGGCAGCCGCGGGTACAACCCCGGGCGATCTCGAGGCCAAGCCGGTCGTGGACGATCCGGGTAAGCGGCACCAGGGGAGGCTGTTCGATGCTGGCGCCTTCCAGGTCGGCAAGAATCCTCCGCCGGACCAGACCGGTGCCGTAAAGCGTCCGCATCCCAAGAAAATTGCCGGCCGCGTCATAGCGCGGCTCAAAAAAGGCAGGAACATAGACCCCCTCAATCCGGCTGAGCCGCTCCAGCACCGTCGGCCGGTCTTCCCCGGTTTCCTTGGCCAGGCGCACCGCCTCGGCGATTTCGAGAATCGCCTCTTCCCCGTCTCCGAGAAGAATGGCGTCAAAGAAATCGGCCACCGGCTCGGGGTGAAAAGCGCAGGGACCGCCGCCGATCACCAAGGGATGCGCCCCGGTCCGGTCGGCACTGCGGAAGGGCAGCTGAGCCAGTGCAAGAATGGTGAGGATATTGGTATAGCAGAGCTCGTAGGGAAGGGTAATGCCGAGGATATCGAAATCAGCCACCGGCCTCTGCGACTCCAGAGAAAACAGGGGCAGATGATGGGCGCGGAGCAGCTCCTCCAGATCGCGATCCGGGGTATAAACCCGTTCGGCCAGCAGGTTCTCCCTGGCATTGACGATATGATAGAGAATCTGCAAGCCCTGGTGGGACATGCCCAGTTCATAGAGATCCGGGAAGGCCAGGAGCATACGGAGAGAAATAGCGTCCCAGTCCTTTTTCACCACATGCAGCTCGTTGCCGCCGTACCTGCTGGGTTGCCGTACCTGCGGCAGCAGGGCGTCTATCTCACTATTCATTCATAATTCCTGGTAACGGTTCAAGCACCGTATCTGCTTTGTCATCGGTCTGCTCGTATGCCATGGCACACTTTACAGACCTCTTCCGGGCATCTGCGGCACTGCTGAACAGTTACAAATTTAAAGTGTTACGCCCATCTTCGGTCTTGGGCTAAAATTCCTGTACAAAACCGACCGTTGAAGTCGGTTGATCGTTTGAGTGATGGTCTGAACCGAAACAGAAGATGCTGCTAAACTACTCAACCGGCACCAGTTGAAACCCTAAAGGCAGATCCACCCGGAAATCTTCCGCGCTGAAGCTGGCATCCGGGAGCCAGTCAGCCAGGGTGAGCTCCATGAGCGCCCCGTTATGGTTGGCGTGAATTTTGATCAGTCCCGGCAGCCGGCAGTTGCCCGACCCGCCTTCCGGCACCTGTACATAGTCGTCATAATGGACATCAACCATGATCCGGCCATCCGGGTCTGCCACCAGATGCCGCCGGATCACCTGCCTGGCCGGGTCAAAAAGCACATGCCGCCGAAGCGCCTTCCCGCCGAGAGACTCCGTAGCGTAAGCAAGCTCCAGCCACAGGCCTTGCCCTTCCTGGTCTTGAGCCGCGGAAAAAATCCGCAGCTTCTCAGGCGCCAGTCGGCCGGCAAGCCAGTAAAACCCGTGCGCCGGATCAAAGCCCTGCGGGGCATATTTTTTAAAAGCGGCCGCAGTGACCAGACCATCATAGCCCTTGCCTTCCGGCACCGCGACATAACGGAAAAAAGTTCCGTCCGCAACCAGGATCATCATGGGCTGCCCCAGAGGATTGAGGCCGGTAAATTTCAAAAAAGCAGGGGCCTTGGCCTGGACAAAGCCGGAGATCGTCCCATTCTGCAGCACCGATTTCAGCGAAAGCCGCACCTGGGCATCAAGACAGCAGGCGCACTCCTGTTGCCGCACCATGGCCTCCCGGAACAGGACGACGGCTTGCTGCTGCTGCAATTCGGCAAGCGGTCTGGTGGCCGGCAGGGTGGCGCATCCGCCGCAAAACAGCAGAAAAACAACAAGCCCCCCAGACAAGGCGCAAAGAAGATTGACTCGCAGGTCATTTTTTAACGCAGAGACGCAAAGTCGCAAAGTTTTTATCCTTTCATTTAAGCATGTTACCTTTGCGCCTCTGCGTCTTAGCGTTACGTTTTCAGTTGTTACACGATCATAAAAGAAGACTGCGATTCATTTTTCGTCGCCTGGCTGGCCGTCCTTGGGAGACAAGGCTTCCAGCTTACGGCGGACCGCAGCCTTCTTGTCATCTTCCGCATGAAGCGCCAGAGACTTCACATAGGCATCGCGGGCTTTGGCGCTTTCATTGTTTTTCAGGTAGGCATCGCCAAGATGCTCGTAAACGGTCGAATCATCGGGCGACAGCGCCACCGCCAGCTCAAGCTCCCGCACTGCGGCCGGGAAATCACCCAGTTGGTAATAGACCCAACCCATGCTGTCCCGGACAAAACCATCCTTGGGCAGCAGGGCGACGGCCTGCTCGATATAAGCCTTGGCCTCTGCCAGATTCCGCCCCTCCTCGGCCCAGGTATACCCCACATAATTCAGGGCCCGGGCATGTTTCGGTTCCCGCTTCAGCACCTCTTCCATCTGGCGAATGGCCCCGGCCGAATCATTCAGCATATGAAGAAACAGGGCATACTCGTAATACGCCTCCACCTTGTCTGGAAAATCGACTAAGGCCCGGGCAAACACCCCGTGGGCCTCGGCAATCTTCTCCTGGCCTGCGTAGAGCATTGCCAGGGCCACGTAAAAATTGAGCCGCCGATTCTCTTTGTCGGCCATGGCCTGTTGCAGAGTCTTCTCCGCCCCGGAAAAATCCTTTTCCCCCTGCATGATTCTGGCCAGCATAATAACCGACTCCTCATAGGCCTGGCTGACCGGCCGCACTTGGAGGAGCGCTTTCTTGGTGGCCGCAAGATCGCCCTGCTGGTAATGGGCCAGGACCAGCAAAGCCCTGGCTTCGTCTGCCTGAGGGTCTTTGCCGAGTATTGCGTTCAGCCTGGTAATGGCCTCTGGGCGTCTTCCGGCATCGAGAAGAATCCGGCAGATGGCAAGTTCAACCTTAACCGGGTTGGCCGAGACTTCCCGCAGATTTTCCATCTCCTTTAACGCCTTGTCCACCTCGCCCTGCCGGAAATAGACATTGGCGAGAAAGCTTCTGGCCCTTTCATTGGAGCCGTCTACCTCGATAAGCCGCAGATAGATAGCGATGGCCTCCGGATAACGCTTCCCCTGCTCATACATTTCCGCCGCTTCATAGGCCAGCATCGGCGACCAGTTGAGAGCCATGGCCTTTTCAAAGGCCCCTGCCGCCTGATCAAAAAGGCGCATCTCCTGGTAGAGCTTGGCCAGATAATAGAACCCGGTATAGGAATCAGGGTTGAGCTCCACCAATTTTTCCAGAACCTGCCGCGCCATTTCGTAATCGTGCCTTCTGGCATACAGGCCAGCCAACAACAGCCGGGCATTGAAGTTCTGCGGATCATCCATCAGGATAGCCTGATAGCCCCCGGTCGCCTCCTCGTACCTCTCCATGATCGTGTATAGATTGGCCAGGAGAGCGCGGGCCTCCGAATCTTTTGGGTTAAGAGCGATGAGCCTGTTCACCCAGACAATGGCCTGATCCCGCTGCCCTGTTTTCACAAGCAGCCCGGCCAGGGAGCGCATGACGTGCCCAGCCAGCCGGTCGCAAACCAGCGCTTGATTGTAGGCGTAGATGGCCTCATCATAGCGCCCTTCAATCTCAGCCGACTTGCCCCAAAGAAAATTAAAATAGGAACAACCCCTGTCCACCGCTTCTTCATAGGGCTCCAGCTCCGCGGCAAAAGGCGGCTGCCCGGGCACCCCCTGAATGGTCGGGGCAGCGCAGGCCAGGCAACTGATGGACAAACCACCGGCAATCAGCAAACGCTTCAGCATACAGTTTTTCCCCTAAACCCAAGTCTCGCAACCAATCCAGGGATGAAGCACCTTGGTTCGGCCCTTCTCCCATCCTGTAAGCGATTACAGGATGCCGCAGCTTTCGGCAAGCAGAACGGCGATGCGTACTATTGTACGTAAGCCGGGCCGATCGCCGCAAGATGTGATGCCCTGTGATCGCTTATAATAATACACCGAAACGATTACCGTAACGCAGGAAAAAGCTCGGCCACGTTTTCCATGACAAGGGCATGCACCGTTCTGGCCCCCCCGGTTCCGTCAATGCGCCGGATATTTGAGCCCTTAAGCTCGGCGAAGATCCTTGCCACCCGAGCCAATGGCCCTTCCTGTTCAAAATCGTTCAAGATCTCGCCCCGGAGCTTCTGCACCCGATGAACCCCTAGAGACACCGGCACATCAAGCATAATAACCATATCCGGCACCGGCGCAAACAATTCGTTTGCTGCAATGATTTTTTGCGGATCATGTCCGGTCGCGCCCTGATAGGCTGCGGTGGAATAATAGTACCGGTCGGTGAGTACTACCTGGCCGCCGGCCAGGGCCGGGGCGATCACCTGGGCCACATGTTCGCGCCGGTCATCGAGAAAAAGGGTCAGCTCCTCCTCCGGGGTAACGCTCTTTCTGTTTTTATACAATTCTCTGATTTTCCGGCCATACTGCCCGTCGGTGGGCTCACGGGTCGTAAGCACGCTCAAGCCCCGTTGGCGCAGAACCTCGGCCAGCAGCTCTATCTGGGTGGTTTTGCCGGTTCCGTCGATTCCTTCAAAGGCGATGAGCAATCCTTTTCTTTCCATCCCGTGAGATCCTTTATACATAGCTATCAGCTATCAGCCTGTAGCTTGTGGTTTATAGCTGTCGGCTTACGGCTTACGGCTTACGGCTTATAGCTTATAGCTTATTGCTGCCTTTTCCTATTGGCCACAATGGCCTCAGCCAGGGAAACTGCGGCGGCCAGGCTTGCGGGATCAGCCAACCCCTGGCCCGCGATATCATAGGCAGTGCCATGGTCCACCGAGGTCCGAACCATGGGCAGTCCCAAGGTCACGTTCACCCCGTCGCTGAAATGGAGAAGCTTGAAGGGGATCAGGCCCTGATCGTGGTACATGGCGACCACCGCATCAAATTGGCCGGCCGCAGCCTTATGAAATACCGTATCCGGCGGAAACGGCCCCTCGACCAACCAGCCGGCCCGGTGCCCGGCGACAACCGCCGGGACAATGACCCGTTGCTCCTCGTCGCCGAACATGCCCTCTTCTCCGGCATGGGGATTCAAACCCGCCACAGCCAGACGTGGCTCACGCACGCCAAAATCATCACGCAGCGCTCGGCCAGTAATGGTGATCATCCGCAGCACCGATTCCAGAGTAATGGCGGCCGGCACCTCTGCCAAGGGCTGATGGATGGAGACCAGGGTAACCCTGAGCCTGGCGCCCGCCATCATCATGGCAAAATCCTTGGCCTGGCAAAGCTCGGCCAGCATCTCGGTGTGCCCCGGAAACCGATAGCCTCCGGCCTTAAGCGCCGCTTTGCTGATGGGACAGGTCACCAGACCGGCCAATTGCCCCTGCCGGACAAGCCGGGCCGCCTCCTCGATATAACCCCCCATGGCCCGGCCTGTTTCCCCGGTGGGCTTGCCCCAGACAAGGGTATCGCCAAGATCGGACAGAGAGAGAACATTGAGCGCCTGCGGCTGGCAGGGCGCACCAGGCTGCCAGTCAACCACCCGGAGCGTAACCCCCAGCGTTGCCGCACAACGGCGCAAGACCCCGGCATCGCCGATGACCACCGGCCACCGGACAAGTTGCGTCCCGGCCTGGGTCAGAAATCGCAGGATGATCTCCGGCCCTATGCCCACCGGGCAGCCCATGGTAATCCCCAAGGGAGGCAATTTTTCATTATCCGGAGTCTGCACGGTCACACTCCATAGCTCAGATCAAAGGCATTTTTCACCAGCTCGATTACCGGCACAGCCCCGCCGGCAAAACTGATCGCCACCACATCAAAACGGGCCGCCTGCCCTTCCCTGCCATTTTCGGCCAGGTACAGCAAGGCCGCTTTGGAAATCTGCCGGCACTTGGCGGAAGTCACCGCCTCAAAAGGATGCCCGCACTTATGGCCGCGCCGGGCCTTGACCTCGACGAAAACCAGGGTTCCCTGCTCCTCGGCGATGATATCGATCTCGCCCAGCTTGGTCCGATAATTTCTGAGAATAATCCGGTAGCCCTGCCGGACAAGGTACTGACAGGCAAGGGTCTCTCCCATCTGCCCGATGGAGATTTTGTCGGCCCCACTCATCTATCCGACCAATCACGCACCGGCCCGAAGCTCTTCCGATGGATGGGACAGGGTCCGATTTCCCGGATAACCCGGCGATGCTCGGCCGTGGGATACCCTTTATGTCTGGCAAAGTTATACCGGGGGTATTCGAGATGGTATTGTTCCATGATCGCATCCCTGGTCACCTTAGCGACAATGGAAGCGGCGGAAATGGAGGCGCTGCGCGAATCGCCCTTCACCAGGGCCTGTTGCGGCAGACTCATCGGCACAGTGAACTTGCCGTCAACCAGCAGAAAGTCAGGCGAAGCGGGCAACCCTTCCACCGCCTTTTTCATAGCCAGCAGGGAGGCTTGCAGGATATTGAGCCGGTCGATCTCCGCTGCGGAAACGATGCCCACCCCGATTTGCGCTTCAAGAACAACGAGATGGTGCGCCAGCTCTTCGCGGACTTTAGCGCTCAATTTTTTTGAATCCTGGAATTGCTGATACTCGCAATGAGGCGGGAGGATGACGCAGGCGGCAACTACCGGACCGGCCAGCGGCCCCCGGCCAGCTTCGTCGGTGCCGGCCACGGTGGCGTAGCCCTGGCTGAGCAGAAATCGTTCAATGGCAAAGGTGTCTCCCTCGGGAGAAGCCTGCCACAGTGTTATCGCCTTGGGCAAGACGCACCACCTTGTATGCTAAGCCGAAAGGACCACGAATGAAAGGGCCACGGTTTCCCGTGGCCCAACAATGGTGGCAGTATGAAAGAGCCCCGGAACAGGAAACCGCGCCATGGCCGCTCCGACTCCGGGCAACCGGCAAAAACTAGTTAATGCCTTTTTCCCTGATTCTCGCTGCCTTGCCGCGCAGATTGCGCAGGTAGTACAAACGGGAACGGCGGACACGGCCCTCGCTCACCAACTCGATCTTATCGACCCGGGGAGAACAGAGCGGAAAAGTTTTTTCCACGCCAACCCCATGAGAGATCTTGCGGACGGTGACGCTGGCCCCCATGACCCCTTTACGACGGCGGATGACAACCCCTTGAAAAAGCTGAGTTCTTTCCTTGTTGCCCTCGATGATCCGGATATGCACCCGAACGGTATCGCCGGCCCGGAAGTCCGGGATGTCCTGCCGCATATTCTCTTTTTCAATCTGCTCAATGATGTTCATGATTTTTCCTCTTTCAACCCCTTATGGTACGGTCCACTGGGCCAATATACACGCCCACGCTGTTTTTTCAATGCTTACCTAATATCCTGTCCAGGACAATGGCCGCAGCCGACCGGACAGAGAGATGATTATATTCGCCAAATCCGACAATGGGCGGCAGCAGAGCGTCGACGTCGGCAAAGACTTCCGGCGCCATGCCCCAGCCGGTGCCAAACAAAATCAGGTGCGGCTCTCCGGCAAGAATCCGTTGGCGCGCCTGGACAAAATCAAGCTGCTTGGCCTGGGCTTTGGCGCTGGTGGCCAGGACCATCGGCCTTTGCTGCCATTTAGCCTCTACCAGAGCGTACATCTCTGCCAGATCATGACAGATCCGCACCAGAGAGAGGGCCTCTTTGCGTTTCGGGTTATAGGTCGCCCCATGCCCTGTCTGCCAATGCGCCAGAATATCCCTGACCAGCGCCTGCTGATCAGCGAACGGCGTAACGATATACAAGGTGTCGATGCCAAAGGTCCTGCCTGCCCTGGCAATATCGTGCAGGTCCAGATTGGTCACCGCCGACCCGATGGTCTCTCCGTTCTTGTTACAGACCGGATAATGGACTAGGGCCAGATCAAGCCGCAGGGCGGATTGCTCCGGGCTTTGCCCATCTTCTTGGCTGACTAATTCTCCGGCTGACTCTTCCAACCGCTCTCCCGCAGTCTGGCAAGAAGTCCCTGCCGCTGTAAAATCTTCAACTCAGCCGGACTGAAACGCAGGCCCACGACAAGATCAGGTCGTTTAGTCAAAGTCCGTTCAACCGCGGCAACCAGCCGCCATTCGGCCACCGCGCCGTGATCCCCGGAAAAAAGCACCTCCGGCGCGGGTATTCCCTCAAAAAGCCGGGGCCGCGTATACTGCGGATACTTGAGCCCGCCCCGGCTGAAGGTGTCATAGTCCGCCGAATCAACACATCCCAGCACCCCCGGCCTCAGCCTGGTGATGGAATCAATGAGAATCATGGCTGCCAGTTCGCCACCGGTGAGAATATAATCGCCGATGGAAATTTCCTCGTCAACATACTGGGCGGCGAAACGTTCATCCACCCCTTCATAACGCCCGCAGACCAGAAGCAGACGCGTCTGCCCGGCCAGCTCCTCGGCAACAGCCTGGGTATAAGGCCGCCCCTGAGGGCTCAGGAGGATCACCCGTCCCGGTTGCGGAGCCTTGCCCTGCACCGCCTGCACCGCAGCGGCCAAAGGCTCCGGCTTCATGACCATCCCTTCTCCGCCGCCGAAGGGGCGGTCATCGGTCATGGCATGCTTGTCCAACGCATAATCCCGAATGTTGTGGCAGGCGATTGCTATCTGCCCGGCCTCCTGGGCTCTGCGGATTATCCCTTCCTTAAGCGGAGAATCCAGCAGTTCCGGGAAAATCGTCAGTACATCGAACCTGATGATCTCGCTCACCGGCGCTTCAGCTCGCATCGCCAGGCATCCCGCCTGCATTCATTTCCAGTAACCCCGGCGGCGGCGTAACCAGTAGCACCTTGCCGTCCGGAGCAAGGCCAACCACACACTCGGCAACCACCGGGATCAGATACTCGCCGCCTGCCCCGGTAATCACCAGGATATCATGGGCTGGGGTGACCAGAATCGAAGTAACCAGACCCAACTCCTGCCCGGTATCGCTGAGCACGGGCAAGCCAACCAGATCATGCCAATAAAAGGTTGCAGCCCCGAGAACCGGTAAAAACTCCCGGTCGATTCGTACCTCCCAGCCGCGCAGCCCTTCCGCCGCGCTTCTGCCCGAAAGTCCGGCAAGCTGAAGGAGAACCAGGTTGCCCAAAGGCCGACACTGCTCAACTTCATACGCCCTGGCCAACCCCTGGACAGGTTCGACCAGGGTCAGCAGCCGGTAGCCGCGAAAATCATCAGGTCTGCCGGAAAAAGGGTAAACTTTAAGTTCCCCTTTGATGCCATGGGCCTTGGCAACCTTGCCCACCGCAATCTGCCCGCCATGGGCAACGCCGACGTCAATAATTTTCAAAAATGATGAAATCGTAGAAACCCCCAAAGGCCACAGGTCAATTAGACAAAATCAACAAGTGACACAGAGATAACCGTTGTAATCGCGGCTTGAAGCGATTTCAACAAAAAGCTACTCCGCTATCTCAAGACGGGCCTTGCGGTTGTCCTTGCCGGCGGCGGCGGAAAGCAGTGAGCGGATGGCCCTGGCGGTGCGGCCCTGTTTGCCGATCACCTTGCCCAGATCCTCCTTGGCTACCCGCAACTCAAGAACAACAACGCCATCACCTTCCGTCTCGGCAACCTGAACCGCAGCTGGATCATCCACCAGCGAAGCGGCTATGAACGCGACCAGATCCTTCATGAGGTATTATTCCGCCACGACGGCGGCCTTGGCAAGCAGGCTCTTCACTGTTTCGGAAGGCAGGGCGCCCTTGTCGAGCCAGACCTTAACCCGGTCCTGCTTGACAATAACCTCGGCGGGTTGCTTGCAAGGATCGTAGGTTCCGACCACTTCAAGAAACTGACCGTCGCGACAAGCCTCGGCGTTGGCAACGACAATGCGGTAAAAAGGTTTCTTCTTGCGGCCCATTCTGGTCAAACGAATCCGTACAGCCATGGTAATGTTTCCTCCTGTTGGTTATTCAACTCGACTTATTGACACGACACACCTGTGCGTCCTGTGCGCTTTCTGATCTCTAAAGCGGACCTACCGGAACAACCCCTTGGGCCGTTTCTTTTTCTTCGGCCCACCGACAAAGGCGCCCAATCCGCCGGGCTTGCCGCTCATCTGCTTCATCATCTTGAGCATGTCGGTGTAGCTCTTGATGACCTTGTTTACATCCTGCACCGAAGTACCGCTCCCCTTGGCAATACGCGCCCTGCGGTTCGCGTTGAGAATGGCGTGATTGCGGCGCTCCTTGATGGTCATGGAGTTGATGATCGCCTCCACCCGGCCCAATTCCTTCTCGTCCGGCTTGGGCATGTCCTTAAGCTGCTTGATCCGGCTCATCCCCGGAATCATACCCATGATCTGCTCCAGGCTGCCCATCTTCTTGATCTGCTGGATCTGCTCAAGAAAATCCTCCAGGGAAAACCCTTCTTTCTTGAGCTTCTTGGCAAGCTTTTCCGCCTTATCCTTGTCAACGACCGCCTCGGCCCTTTCAATCAGGGTGAGCACATCGCCCATGCCGAGGATCCGGGAGGCAACACGGTCCGGATGGAACGGCTCCAAGGTGTCCAGCCCTTCGCCCATGCCGACGAACTTGATGGGCCGCTGGGTCACTTTCTTGATGGACAGGGCCGCGCCGCCGCGGGCATCGCCATCCATCTTGGTCAGGATCACGCCGCTGATGGCAAGATCGAGATTAAATTTTTCCGCAACCGTAACCGCGTCCTGACCGGTCATGGCGTCGGCCACGAAGAGAATCTCGGCGGGCTGCACCTCGGCCTTGATTCGGGCCAGCTCGGCCATAAGCTCCTGATCCACATGGAGCCGACCGGCGGTGTCGACAATCAGTGTATCATACCCCGCGCTCTGGGCGGCAAACACGGCCTGCCGGCAGATGGCCACCGGGTCCTGATCGGTAGTCGAGGGATGCACCGGCACCCCGAGACTCTGGCCGAGTATGGTCAACTGATCAATGGCCGCGGGCCGGTAAACGTCGGCCGGCACCAGGTAGGGCTTGCGCCCCTTGCCCTGCAATAGCTTGGCCAGCTTGCCGGAGGTGGTGGTCTTACCGGAACCCTGCAAGCCAACCATCATAATGATCACGGGCTGGCGGCCGCTGAGATCGAGGGTGGCGGTCTGCCCGCCCAACAGCTCGACCAGCTGGTCGTGAACGACCTTGATCACCTGCTGGCCTGGGGAGAGAGCGCCAACCACTTCCTGACCAAGCGCCTTCTCGGCGACCGTGGCGACAAACTCCTTGGCAACCTTAAAGTTGACGTCGGCTTCCAGCAGGGCCATGCGCACTTCGCGCAACGCCTCCTGGATGTTTTCCTCGGTCAGCCTGCCGTGGCCGCGAAGCTGTTTAAATACATCATGTAATCGGTCGGAAAGCGACTCAAACATTCAATAAACTCATAACAGCCCGAAAAGTCACAGGTCCGTTGCACGAATTCAAGCAGGTAACTGCTATAACCGTTGTAATCGCGGCTGTTTGGCGATTTCAACAAACATTCTGTCAATCACTCAAGCAGCCTGCGGGAAAGCCCGGCAGCCGCGATAATTCCTGAAAAAAGACACACCTCACCCTCTCCGGGCCGGAAAACGGACAAAGATACTGTGCCGAAGGCAGGATGTCAAGCACCAAATAGCCGACATCAGGCCCCGGCCTGTACAGATCTCGGTGGAAGGCGACAGGCAAAATGATTGAGCACCCAGAAGGCAAATTGGCCCTGGGTCACGCCCAGTTCACCAGCTTCAATCCCGGTATTCTGCGAAAATGCTTCTGATTGTTTGAGACCAGGGTGAGGTTGCGGGCAAGCGCGGTAGCGGCGATTATCAGATCCAGGTCGGCAAGCCGCAAGCCCTGAATCTCCAGGGTGGCCTTCATTTTTCCGAATGCTTCCACCGTTTCCGGGCCTGGCGGCAAAAGGGGGAAAACGCTCTCAATGGTCTTGAGCTTGGCCAGGTTCGCATCGACATTCTGCGACTTGTAAGCGCCATAGTACAGCTCCATCATGGTGATGGTGCTGAGATACAGAGGATCGTGCACGTGGATGCGCAGGTTCTCCGCCACCCCGCCCTGCCCCTTCAGAGAATAGATCACCGTATCGGTGTCGAGAAGAAACATTACAGCCCCCCGGCAAGCCGCTGGCTGTTTTTGCGGGCATTTTTGATTTCGGCGACAATCTCATCGGCTGGCCTGGAGTCTTCCCATGAACCGGACAATTGCAGCAGCACCTCGGCCGGAGACGGCATGGCGCGGCAAGTCTTCTGCGAAGAAAGATGCGCCTTGACCAGAAAGATGATCTCCTGACTCACTGATCTGTTTTCAGTCGTTGCCAGTCTTTTCAGTTGTTCGTACAGACCGTCATCAATCCCTTTTACTTGCAGGTTTGCCATGGTTTCCTCCGTTGCATTACGCGCACAGTTCTTTCATGAAATAGTAATATTTTATCATGATTTAGCAAGCAAAAAAGTCTGCTGGCTCTACGACACAGGCGACGGAACCGGCGTGGCCATTACTGAAGGCGTCCCCCGGAATTATCCATCACCGCAACATCAGCGCGAACACACCCCAGCCCAGGTATTCACGCGTGTAAGCGGCGTAGCGCTCGGGTTCCGAGGTCAGTTTGGCTCGAACCTCTTTCGCTAACTCGTCGCCGGGATTGGCTTCAAGCCATCGGCGCATGGTGAGCCATTTGGCCGCCTCGTATCTGTCCCAGCCGTCTTGGTCAGCCAGAACCATTTCCACGACGTCGTAGCCAAGGCGGCCGAAGGAGGCGAGAAGTTCCGGAAGCAGGAGAAAATCGGAGATTGAGTGGGCAAGGCACCCCTTGGCAACATCTTCCGTCGGCGGCAACTGCCGCCAGTAGGGCTCGCCGATGAGAATGATCCCTCCGGCGCGCAGACTCCGCGCCAGAAGCTCGATGGTGCCGGCGACGCCCCCGCCGATCCAAGTGGCCCCGACACAGGCTGCCACACCGACCTTCTCGTCAGAAACGTAGCCGGCAGCATCGCCATGGATGAACGTGACTTGATGGGCGACGCCGAGTTCTTCAGCACGGAGTTTCGCTTGCTCGGTGAACAACCGGCTCATGTCGATGCCGGTGCCGATGACGCCGTGATCGCGCGCCCAGGTGCACAGCATCTCCCCCGAACCGCTACCGAGGTCGAGCACTCGGGCCCCCGATTCCAAACGCAGCGCCGCGCCGAGAGTGGCGAGCTTTTCGGGTGTGATCGGATTGTGGATGCGGTGAGCACTCTCAGTGATGTTGAATATCCGTGGGATGTCCATTGTGGAAAATTTCCTCAGACCTAAAACGAAACGCATAAAATCATGACAGTCCCCTTCGTCCGTCTTGTCAATATAGTTCTGTATGCTGTCCCCGGAACTCCGCTGCATGAAATAGTAATATTTTATCATGATTTAGCAAGCAAAAAAATCTGCTGGCTCTACGACACAGGCGACGGAACCGGCGTGGTCATTACTGAAGGCGTCCCCCGGAATTATCCATCACCGCAACATCAGCGCGAACACACCCCAGCCCAGGTATTCACGCGTGTAAGCGGCGTAGCGCTCGGGTTCCGAGGTCTGTGAATCGGCATGCAATAATGACCCACCTGGGGGGATAATCGGCGTTCAAAATTGACCCACCTCAGCTCATCCTTCTTACTCTTTGGAATCACCCAAAGAGAGGAGGGGCAAAGGAGATGCTGAAC